>Ga0157363_1005118_pt1 | contig 12192 bp, 15 predicted proteins | sample AttsexASBM1_FD_111477 | JGI IMG/M metagenome (GOLD analysis project Ga0157363, IMG submission 111477) | Fungus gardens microbial communities from leaf cutter ant in Ribeirão Preto, State of São Paulo, Brazil - Atta sexdens ASBM1 | ecosystem: Host-associated > Fungi > Mycelium > Unclassified ...
GTTCCCTCTTGTTATGGAAGGAGAGAGAGAGAGAGAGAAAGAGACACAGAAAAAAAAATACAGGGAAGAAGGAAAGTGAAACGGAGGGTACTTTGGTTTAGTAACAAGCCGATCGCAATTCTACGTCGGGGTTCACGCGACTCGCGAGAGAGTAGTTCGGCTAGAAGTATAATGGGGACCCCCCGTGGTAGCTTACCTGCATCATCGACTAATCACATCGGATAATAGGGAACAAAGGCGCCCCTGTGAAAAGTGAAGCATACCCACCACTTACCTCTCTTTCACCCTCCGCCTCGCCTTGCCTTGTCTATCTTTTTCTTTCGCTATCTGGTCTCGTGTCCGTTTTTCTGAGTGAGAGAGAGAGAGAGAGAGAGAGAGAGAGAGAGAGAGAGAGAAGAGAACCTTCTCTCTTCTGAGTAGAGAAGAGAGAGGATATAATCCTCTTACGCACCAGGCACAAAGTAAAATACAGGCGGCACAAGCGGCGCACTCGACCGTGGACGTCCCTAGTATTACGCATCGGCACGAATGAGGAAGAGAAGAAAAAAAAAAGAAAAAACGGGAGAGAAGAAACGTAAGAAGGAAGGAAAGATGCACGAAGAAGGGGGCATCGGGATACTCATGCAGGAGAGGTGCCGACGAGAGAGATCGACACACCAGGAAACCTAGTTGTATTATTCAGCCTCTACACCCGCCCGTCCGCGAAATCTCTTAAGCGGCTGCCAATTTGAGCCGAATCTCGAAACTTTAATCGCCAGCACCAACCCCCGGCACTCCCCCCCCCCCCGCCTCTCTCTCTATTCATTCCCATCCCGTTTTCTCTCCTTCCAATCGCTCCTGAAACACGAGCCAGTTGCTCTCTGAGAGAGCTCTCGATGTAACCTTGTTATAGCGGCACGTCATGGTCTTTTTGTTCCGAGATCTTTTCTCACTTTACATTTAGCACTAATAGCTAACTAACATTGAATATTATCCTTGTATTAAGGCAACAAAACTCAAAATCAGAAGATTATGTTTGGAATTAAATATTTGATAAAAATATACGTAGATTTACTCATATTAACAAAGCTGTTTTACTAACTTAAAATGGTTTCTAAAGAGATCTCTAATTTTTACTTTTTAACATTATCTTAGAGAAGACCTTAAATTGCTCATACATAAATTGCTCATTTTCTAAATATCACAATTTTAGACATTTTACCATTAAAATTTAGGAAGAGCGCGATTTTCATTAATAAAATTCTCAACTATGCACTTAGTCTAAAGGAGCAACTTTGTGCGAATGTACGCCAGATATGTGCGGCATAATAGGATTTCACTATCCGCAACAATTGTGACTATCGGCTATACGCATATTCCGCAAATATTCGGACGCCTCTGCATTTTCGATGCACCGGGCGGAAGTCCAATTCTGCGGAACACAACGCATCGTATTTGGTCGAACCATCTAATACTCTTTATAGAATATGCATTTTTCTATTTCTCCTATAGACTATTCGGCCATCGGGGCGATATTAAAAGTTACTTTGCCCGTCGCTAATTTCAAAAATTGGGAAACCACAAACGGCAAATCGTTCGCTTTCTAATAATTGTATTTTTTAATAATTATAAGTATATTTTTTTGCTAATGCTAAAACAATTTGTAGTGCAGAGATTTTTATTCGGAGATATTATAAGAGCTATTTTGCGCAATTAGAAGATTTACAAATATATTGGGTTGTCCGGAAAGTTCGTGCCAATTTTAAAGGAAAATTGAAATGCAGAGATTTAAATTTTAGTATACATTTATTAAATTATATAGGTTAGTTGGCACGAACTTTCCGGACAACCCAATAGATATTATCGTTAAGCATTTATCTGTTACAATCTCACCACTTACATTTATAGAGGAAATATTATTATGTTATATTTAAATGTAACAGAATATGGTTAGCGTTAGATAAAAGTTTATGGTTTAATTAATTTTTAGAAATATAAACCATTTTTTAATTCATACATGTATATTGATCTACCAGTTATATTAGATTATCGATGAATTATTTTAATTTTTATTTCGTTCACACGCTGATAAATTACATAAAATATTGCGTGTAAAATTAAAATCTCTGGGTAATAATGGTGGACGAAACATATGTACGTTAACGCACGCGGTGTTTTTAAAAAATTGCCATTATACGAAATCATATCTCGTGACTTGAACGCGTATGGTGCAATTCAAACGCATTAGAGGATATTTGACCGAATCGTGATTGGAGCGTGAATGGAATATGACCATCCGTCATAACGTGAATCAAGTGTGCGTTTATTGCATAGAAATATATAACTGATCTGTGCAAAATCATAATATGTATATATCTACATCGAATAGTAAAATATAAATAATTATGCAATTTACATAGAAATTATATTTGATTAACATATTAATATTCAATTTTTAAACCAATTCATAAAAGACGTCAACAATTGTCAACAATTGTCTTGAATCTGTTAAATGTTTGTCATGTTTGATTAAGAATGTTTTGTATATTTTCAAAACGATAACAAAATTATGAAAAAATTACAGATTCTAAATTATGTTTAAAAATAATACAACAAATTTGGTGACGGTTTATTATTTGGATCATAAGTTATTTTAATAAATAGTAGTCTTTTTTAATCTGTGCTCTAATAAAAATATATGGAAATGTATTATAAAATAAATGATGAAAATCTCAATTTTTTAAATATAAGTACATCATGTATTCAAGATTATTTACGTGGAGTTACATTGCGACGAATGAACTAGTTGTTCAGCAAATAAACAAAATATTTATTTGTTCTATATCTTTGTAATTAATCAGTGAATTGCAAAACCTTTGTATAAATTATTTTGAATATTTATTAAACAAAAATATAATCTTATTCACACAACTTTCATATGTATGTAGTTTATTTGAAGTATAAATATTAAATATACTTCCAATTTTCTTTGCATTACGTATGTCTAATATACATCCTTAACATAAACTATTTTAAAAACCCAACACGAATTAGTGCACAATAAACGCAAAATGATATTAGATAAAAATATTTTTCATATTGTTTATACAATATTCTTTCTTATAATAGAAAACTTTTATATTCTGTCTTATATCTACATGATATTTATTATAAAGGACTTTTCAAAATTTATGAAATACTATTTTTTTTTTATATTCAAGCTTTTTATTCCTAACTAAACTACCAATAAATCACTCTCGATAGTATTACAAGAATATGATGCATAACGAACAAAGTACCTATAAAAAAAGGAAGAGCATCGCGAAGTGCTTTTGTCTTTGCTTATCGTATATTGTAAAACGACGTCGCGTCGCCTACGTTTGACCATTTCTTTTTAATTCACGGATGTAACAATTTTTTCCTTTTCGCCTTCAGACGGAAATGACGACCACTCGGGACTTGGAGCTTTGAGCGAGCTCGGGTTGCCGTTTGCGGCTTTTCGCTTTCTCGCGAGCCGCGAGGTGTGGCTATGGCTATGCGTGCGCGCCGCTCATTTGCGTCCATCCAACTTGGAGCCGTTAGCCATGCTCTGCCTCTTTGTGTTTTTACCGCGTTTTTACATCTTGCTTATGCCTGTGTATTAATTATCTTCCGGCCCCGGAAGAGAGAGGTGGTTTTTTTGATACGGTTTATCGGCGACATCGAACCGGTTGAGCCAAATGGGATTAAATAATGCTTCCTCTAATTAGCTTCATGGATTACAGGAAGAAAACTCGGACTAGATTAAGAGATATAACCTTTTTTTTAGATGCTTATAACATGATAGTTGGCAGAAATATATCTCATTTGAATTTTCTTTTTTTAATTATTAGCGACCATCATATTCGAATTGAAAATTGTATTTCTCTTGTCTAAAGAATATAACATCATATGCTTTGTAATATTTATTACCTTCATTCCAAAAATTGTAAATTTTTTACTGATGCTAAAAAATAATTTAGAAAGACTAATTTTTGTATTTTGTCGATTTTTTTTCCGTGGAAATTTTTAAAGAAATTTTATGCTGAATATATTTCAATAAAATATTATTTAGTATAAAGGATAGAAAGAATATTCAGATGTATCAGAAATATTTGTTTTGTTATTCCTTTCAATATAAAAACAATCACTATTTTTAGTTTGACTTTCGCGAAAATAATGTGTTTTTCCAGCATATTAAATAACATCCGGAAGCAGTCATTGTAATATTTATGTGTTTGAATATCTAACATTATTCCGAAGCAATTGTTCAAAGTTAAAACCAATGCGATTACATCAAGCGGTGCGCGGAATAACTCCGAATGGCATTGTTATCGTTTCACGCAGAATTCATGCGATTCGGAAAATCAGGGATTTTCACGTGTTTGAATCGATAAATGTGACACGTAACTTACAAGAAAAAAAAACAAGAAGAGAATGCTCGCGAATAGCTCGATCGCGTCCACTCTTAATTAGCGATACCTTGCGGCGTATATCTAGTGCCACCGCAAGAGCACTCTTCTTCCATTGAACGACGAGCATCCAATACTACCGTGCATGTGCATCTTCTGGTGCGTACGTGTTTAACGTACTTGCACGCGCGAATGCACCGTGCTAATACACCAACGCGCATAATGCTCATAGATACATAACGAGGAGGCAATGACGGAGAGAGAGAGAGAGAGAGAGAAGCCGAGTGAAGGATAACGTTGAGAAGAAGAGACAAATAAAGAGAGGAAAAGAGGGAGAGAGAGAGAGAGAGAGAAGAGAAAGGAGGGGAGAAGATGAAGAGAGCCGGTAAATTAGGTGGGTATATCGTGCGGTTGTGGACGAGGACATTGGTATAGGATATGTAGGTACACCAACGTGGCGGCTACCATCACGTCGGTAGGAAGAGACTCGACGAGAGGCGAGCTAGTAGGGTGGCGAAGAGAGGGATCGACGGGAAACGGGAGGACGGAGGGAGTAGGCTATAAAGGCTAATTGGTTAAAAGCTCACCACTGGCTGCAGGCTTAAATCAAGATCTTGGAGTGTTATAATGGATAAGTAACACGGCGTGGCACGGCCACCGCCACCGGGTTGTGTGTTACCCCCACACACCCCGTCGCGCGTATTCCGCCGCTTCCCCCATTTCGCTATCCTTCTTTCCCCCTCGCGTCCCCTCTCATTCGTAGACCTCCACGTCCACGTCGCCTCGCGTATAACCACCCCGTTCACCCTCCGCCGCCGCCGCCGCCGCCGCCGCCGCCGCCGCGCCGCGCGTCGAGGGCGAGTATCTTTCGAGTTAAGGACGGCGCGACCGACGCGATTGGTCCGCGGCGAGGGTTACCCCAGCGGGTAGTCGTGTGCGGCGCGAGTCATCGATCGCGCCTCCGTCCTATGAGAAATCCGGAAAGCCAACCCCTAGCAAGCCGTAGGCCCCGCCCCGCCACCTACCCCGGCCGCACCGACACCCCTTCTGGCAACTTGCAGCTTAGCCGTCCTCGCGCTCGCTTGCCACTCTCCCCTCCCCACTCCACCCCTCCCCTCCCCTCTCCGACCTTCCTCACCCTGCTCCGCGCGCGCGTCAACGTGCTCCCTCCTGCCATCTTTCTCTGACACTCTCTAATTTATTCGCTCGCCCTGTTCTAGCCAGTGCACTACCGGCCTTCCTCTCTCCCTCGCTCACACCCCGCGCAGTCTAGCTATCGCGCGCGGCGCGCAATAACTACCCCCGTGACTCTCGAAGCGTGACTCCGAACCGTCCTTTCTCTCTATCTTACTCCTCGCCGCTCTGTAATGCTCCCTCTTTCTTGCCCCTCTGTCGTGCCCCTCGCGCTTCTACCCTCGCGCTCCTACCCTCTCGCCTTTGTATGAGTGAACCGCGTATGAGTGAACAAACGCGCGAATGTACATATGTGAGGCGCGAGCTAAGTGTGTGTGTTTATGCGTGTGCGAGAACGAATTTCTCCTCCGTCCGTGTGACCTGCGGTTTCTCCGGCGTTTTCCTACCCTTAGTATAGCGCGAGCACAGTGCATCCATCGGCCGCGGCCCGTCACTCGCTGCGAAGCGTATCGCAGGACACGAGGGTGCTTGCGCATCCCTCTCTTTCTAATGTGAACGCGTTGTCAGTACGCGCCGACGCTCTAACGATACGCGCGCGAGTCGAAATTCCGACGCGACGCAACGCAACGCAACGCGGATGCAGCGTCGTCGCTCACGGACCGATACGATATTTCTTACCAATTGCGAACTCTCCGTCCGAACGGTTAGACATACGTCTGAGTTCTTTCCGAGTTTTTCGTCTCCTCGACGAAAATCATTGTGTGAAAATCGCGGTTTTCGGTCTCCAATCCATAAACTGTATCACGACTACAACTCTCTCGCGATGACGATCGATACGATGCCATCGGTTTTGTGAGGAGTGATCGACAATCAGTGAAAGTGACTCGAGAAAATTTAAGTGACGGCACGATAGGGCATCTCGTCTCGGTGTTACTCACGCGGGAACGTTTTACGCTTACGCGGGTGGACGGTAAAGAGCGGGAAGCGAAAAGGAGAGGAGAAGTTACGTATCAGGAACTCTGGAACGGACATGTAGTGGTGAAAAAGGAGAGAGTAAGAGAGAAAGAGGGAGAGAGGTGAAGATAGAAAGAGGGGGTGTGGCAGGTGGAGGAAGGACGATAAGGGGGAGAGGGCGACTCCGCGAAGGGTGGGCCGTCCAAGTGTCTTGTCTCCTATCATCCTGTCGTCCAGGGTATCGCTTACGAATGTCGCGCGATCGAGCGATCCGTCTGCGATCCATGACGCGCGAGGACGTCCTGGCGACGGTCGCGCATCGACTACCGATGAGTCGCGCGATCAACCTTGTCTGAGTCAACGCGCTCCACGTACCTGTGTGACATCCTGATATGCGTTTGTCCGGGGTGGACAGTCGCCGGGTCGCGTCGCGCAAAACGACGTCGGATACCGTTTAACCGTCGACCAGTCGACATCGGGTACCCTCTAATATAAACGAGTACCGAAGTGTCGACGACGAAAACGACGCACGGCTATCATCGGGAACGAAAGATCCGACCTTGTTCGAATAGTCGTATTGGGCTAGCTGGGCTAGCCACGGAAGAAGTGCCGCAGCGAGGAATCTCTCCCGTCGGGCCGGCTCGAAGGATGTCCGGCGAAACGGAGATCGAAGTGTCGGTTGTGTCGGAAGAGGATCTGGAGCTGGAGGGCTCCAGGAGTAGCTCCACACCGGCGGAGCTGCTATTGCAGGAGAAGAACGGCAAGTCTGGCTGCGGCCTGAGCAATCACCACCACTCCTTTAGCTTTGACACTGTGAGCAAGCCGGCGCTCAGGCCTGCCTGCAATCCGCAGTACACGTCCTTCAGTATCTCCAACATCCTTGGCAGACCGGAATCGCCGCCCGTTGATTCGACGACTTCCACGGGGTCTGGCGAGAGACAGTCGTCGGACGTCGATCGGACGTCGCCGTTACCGCCAGCAAACTCGCAGAACTCGCAGAGAATCCCGCCGTCATGCGGCAGTCCCGGAAGGATCTCATCCTCGCCCACATCCTTGAGACTGTCCGGCGGTCAACGTGGCGGATTGTCTGCAGCCGGTCACACCGGACTGGAGCCCAGAGCGAATTCCGCGGGTATCGGTATCGGATGTGCTACCAGTGCTACCAGTCCAGCCGCGACCTTTTCGCCGCCCGGCGATACCTCTACCAATCCACTACTAGGACACCAGGCTTCGGCGGATCTCGCGATGTTATCGAGGTACATGGTTTTCGATTCTCTGAATTCCTTTGGAAATGATAGATAAAATTTTATAAGATGATGAATTTCTAATTTCCTTACGTTTCTAATTTTGACAAATTTCAGAAAGCTCTTTAAGAAAGAGCTGTAAATATATACGAAACTCTTGGACGATAAAGTATCTAAACCAGTTTCATAAAACGGTCGCTTTTTTATACACCAAACTTTATCATTTAATTAATATTTATAATTTAAATGTTTCTCATTAGCACAATTTGCGAAAAGGTGTCTTGCAATTATTAATTTAAGTACGGAGCAAACAAGATTATTGTTCTCAACATTGCTATAATTATGAAAATTAGTGGAGCATTTAACATCACGTTATACTCATCAATTGCTATCATTCGAAAATGTACAGTTTCATCATAGTACATAGCATAGTACAGTTTCATCATAGCGTGTTGTTTACGTTATGTAATATCTATAAAACTATAAAGGACCGAAATGACGAATTGACTTCCGTCAATTGAATAACTTCTGCATTATTTACGTGAAAAATATTTTTAAACTGAATACAAGATTTAAATGACGTTATGCGTCAATGAATTTTATGTGTTTCGTTTTGGGAAATAAAAGATAAACGATATACATAGAATGATGTCACACACGTTTATTCGAATGTAGTTTTTCTAAAGATGCCTATTTTCTATAAGAAAGAAAAATTGCCTAGATTTTCTCCTGTTGCTTCAATTTTCAACATCGCATATTTTAATATTTACATTTTTTTCATACCTTGCTAAAAAAAAAAAGAAATCTACATTTAAGCTTAAATGAAACATAAACCTCCTTTTTCTATTTGTACTTTGCGACTCTTCGAATTTTTTCATCTTAATCGGTTATTGAAACTTTAAAAGCTATTGACGTATCAAGAATTGTCAAAGTAATTAGTGTTCTTTTTTTTTTTAATTTCAAACGATCGCAATTTCTATGACATCCTTTAAATATACATCATACGTAGTATAAGTGCGCAAAATAGCTTCTCGGTAAGAAATTTATGAAAGTGAAACTTTGCGTTTCTAAATTCGGTCTTGAAAATGATTAGCAGTGGGAGATTTGCGTCATTCCCAAGAATGGCATTTCTACGAACGCTTTTTCGCGAAAAATAGCACAACTGATTTCATTAACAATGCGATACACATCGCAAGTATACTTTGCATCGTAAACACGTGTATAGCGCGCATCATTTATTGGTATACACAATGCATACAGATACAATACCGTTACATTAAACTCAGTCAGATGCGGCAATGTGACCTTCGATTTTATAGGTTGGTGCCGCCAAAATAACTGGCCGAAATTCGAACCTTTATACTGATCGGCGATCACCATTCATTTTACCACATAGAACGGGACGTCAGTCATCCGAGTAAAATACATAAAATATGTTGATTTGTATTTATATAATTTAATTTGTATTTACAATACGTGGTTACCGAAATTCCTAACGGGCATTTATGAAAGAAAAAAAGGATAGAAAAAGAGTCTCTCTGCATAATTTAACGATTTAAACGCCATCGTTTAACGGCTAATTCAATGCCGTTGCCATTTAATATTAATGCAAAAGTGTCGGTAAATGGAGTTGCTAATACTTGCTAATGATTAATTAATTCGTAACATCGTCGTTATTCATATTCGCCGCTTGCGTAATTGGCGGAATTGTTGAATAAATTAAGACCGCGCCCTCTCTCAGGCAATTAGAAACTCCGCCGCGCTAGCGTTTTCCACGATAAAAACACGCATTCGCAAAGCTTTGACCCGAGAGATTCGACAACACCATTGCAATAGATTAATATCCGACTCTTCACCACCGTTATTCGCATAATTATACACAAACGCGTGTACGAATGCACGATGGGACGCGTTTCGCATTAGCGATGTATAAATTGCATTAACTACATCACGTGCGTTAATAAGAGTATTTATTTAATAAAATCCAAGGGAACCTTAATTTTCACAATATGCATCGTTGTGATTATCGTAAAAAAAACTTACGAAATTAATTAAAGAAAATATATTTTTATGAATTATAATTTTAAAATTATAGCTCTCTCTCTCTCTCTCTCTCTCTCTCTCTCTCTCTCTCTCAATTTCGATTAATTTAAGAATCTGATCTTCCTTAATTATACTTATAAAAGACACATAAGAAAGTATCTTTTCTAGTAAAAGATCAACATCTTGGAAATATCTCAATAATAAACTTTTGTTTTTAGTTAATTTCTCGTCGACTTTTAACAAAAATTTTATTAAAACTTGCTTTTATCAAGAAGCTTAAAAATGAAGTTTAAAATTGAGAATTATTAAATCAAAACGAGTTTTCTCTTCGACATTTTTAACCAAAAAAAAAATCAACTCCAAATTGTTCAAAAAAGCTCGAGATATTTCTCGGTTGATGCGGAACACCGTGTTTCACGACCCAATGTCCGCACCCGTCAACTTGGATTACCGGGCGGAAAGGGATGTATCCAGGGTCTTCGTAGCCGTCGTGTCGTGGACCGAAGATTTTCGTAGGTGTGAGCTCGCCCGGATCAAGATACACGACATATCACGGGGGTGGAGAAACGGTAAGGGGTAGCGACAACGAGCGAGCGCGTGCGGTGAGGATTATATTATGTGGGAATGGACCGACGAGGGGACCGTAATGGGCCTATTAGGCTGTCTCATTTAATAACAACCGTAGCAACAACACCACCCTCTTACATTACTTACGTTATTTAGGAGGACCCCCGCATGCTATCGGATATATCTACGAGGAATCCGAGCACGGTACTGTGTCCGCCGCAAGGGGCAGGAGAGAGAGAGAGAGAGAGAGAGAGAGAGAGAGGGTTCGAGATGATTTTATCAGATTTACACCCCCTCCTCGATTGACGATCCACCTCCTCCCCCTCCCCCTGTTCTCGTTCTCGTCCCCGTTCGCGCCCTTTCTCCGCGTCCTCGCCATGCTTGGCTGCCGATACGACGGCTACGATTGCTTGTTTTCCACCCGTTTACCATTTGATTAAGTTCCACTCGTATGCTCCGTTGGGGTACACTTCGCTAACAGAGAAAAGCCGCATCGAGTGGGGTCTGTCACGCAAACGAACTTATCGCGGCAAATAAATAGTACCTAAACTTTAATAAACAGATTTTCTTTTCGCCAAAAGTACACAGGTAATTCCATTTTCACTGAGAAATGGGAATTTTGACATCATCCTTATGGCCGGTAAAACTCTTCAAAGTGTATATGAAATATTTCTGATTTATAAATACCTTTGTCTTTATCAGATTTATTAAGAATTTATTAATTAATATGCAATTGAACATTAATTTATTTAAAATTGGTAAATTAGATTTTTGGAAGATTTTTGTTGTACATCCATGATATGTGTGCGATAATGTGATAAAATAACCAACTCGTTTTCTTCTTTAAATAACGACGAGGAATGCACAATTCACATGTAAATGCAACTTGCAAAAAGGATACAATGACGATACAAATTTCCTGGTAATGCACGACATAATTCACACATCACAAAGGGTTACGAAAGAGGCGCGTCTCGCTTGTAATAACCACTCCGCGGCGATACGTAAAATTACAAATGCGTATATATATTCCGTTCGGATCCATTTACGCGTTTAAATGCAATTCAACAAAAATTCGCGTGGTGGTATAGAATTACGCGATGATCGCGCGCGTTTGTGCAATTTTCACACATACATACATGCGCATACGCACACGTAAAACGCGCGTGTCCAGGGCATAATTGTGCAAGCACGCTAATTAACGTCGCGAGCAACTGACAACCGAAATTTGTTACCGAAACGCGCGCACCGATAAGAGGAGGGGAAGGCAAAAAATCAATTAGGCGTAGAGTGCATAATGGATGCGGATGAAACGCCGTACGCGTATAGTCCAAGGTTAAGGAGCCTAAGATTCCCTCGAGAAACAGGCTACCTATCCCGCGGCCCATTTGCTGCCGAGTGAGCAGCCCTTACGTATCTTCCGGGAGGAAGTGCGCAAGTTCTAGGCTCAATTTATTATTAAATCGCCGCTCTACACCAGCCTGAGATTCTCGTTCACCAAGGTCGTGAAGAGAGAAGTTGGCGCCATGCGATCTCAGCAGAGCACTATCCATCTTCTATATATATGTATACATATATATATATATATATATATATATATATATATATATATATATATAACTTAACTGATCAAATAATAATATTTCTCTACAGGGGAGTAAGTACTCGCACAGGGATTTACGCGCTAGATACGCCCGGTATAACATGCGCGCTTTATGAAATTGTAACAATCGCATCCGACTCCTCTTTAATGCGCGACTTGAACCGAAGAGTTCTTTGTATCTTCATAATTGACACGTATACATCGTATTCTGAATAAATCTTATTAAAGATACCATAGA
>Ga0157363_1005119_pt1 | contig 12191 bp, 13 predicted proteins | sample AttsexASBM1_FD_111477 | JGI IMG/M metagenome (GOLD analysis project Ga0157363, IMG submission 111477) | Fungus gardens microbial communities from leaf cutter ant in Ribeirão Preto, State of São Paulo, Brazil - Atta sexdens ASBM1 | ecosystem: Host-associated > Fungi > Mycelium > Unclassified ...
GTATATAAGCCAGTAGTTATACTATAAATCTTTATTCTGAAAACTGACACACTTTTTCAGTATTGGTAATAACACATCTCACTATCTTCTAGTAGACTTGTTTCCTACAAGATCTTAAGTATGACTTCCAAAATATGTGACCAGTGTGACTAGTAAATATATAGCACATAAGCTGAAGCCAAAGGTTGTTTAATATCTATATTTCATATATCTAGATAATATATACTTACTTATTAATTGTTGCAAACTTAAGACCTTAGAGTTGATCAAAGGAAAGAACCTTGTATTATGGTTAATACCAGAGAACTTGATAGAGAACTCTATACAGAATTGTCTACCTTATATAATGTGTATAATATGCTATATAATGATATTCTTCTAGAATTTTTTACCATCTTCTATTGTGACATGTGATTTGTGCAATTATGACCTATGATATTATGCCAAACCCTAACCCTAGTTCCCAAAATAAAAGAAAAAAGAAAAAAAGAAATTGAAAATACATAGAGTTCACTATCTTCAATTCTGACATCTATCTTTTGAGAACTTACTACAGGTTTTGAATAACAAGATATGAACTGTGTCTAACAGTATTTTTAGGATGACCATTTACAGTCACATATTTTTTGCTATAGATCTCCTACATCTCTATCTATAATAGTATTCTTCCATCATTTCTCTCAGAGTTATTTCTGCTTGTTTTCTCTCTTTCAGTAAAAGTATTAGATTTTACTAGACTCTTCTTGCTCCTTGGTTTGGATACTCTAACCCACCCAAATATAATCTATTGATTGTTAGTATTGAGTCTATGTTATGATCACTATCTTATATTTAACAGATGTTTATCTTATATATAACATGACTTGAACATATGTAGAGTTTGTTTCACTTCATGACTCATAACTACTGTTCCTTGTGTATTTCTTATATTGTATCAGTTAGTACCTCATGTAGTAGTAGAGACTTTTCCATGTTTTCCTTATGTTTTCCTCAAGAACACTTTTTTCTTTGCTTATGTATAGTTGTAGATATAATCCTGTATCTTTATGCTTTATCAATTAATTATTGTCTTATCTCTTACTCAAGTCTTTGCCTAGGTTGCAACTTGAGCCAAGCTTAGGATTATAACATTTAGTAAAATATTATCAAACCCATCTTGCAAAAGGAGAATATATTGTGCTTAGACTACTGTAATGTTATAATAGTTAGACTATTGAAGAAATATCAAGACAATATTATTGTCAGGCCACTAAACAGACAAGGTAGATAGAACCAAGCAGGAAGCCACTAATATTGAGGCACTAGAAGAAATATTAGAATCATTGAGAATTACTAAAAAAGATGACTTGAAAGAAATTAGAACAGAGATAACATTGAGCAATATGTTGAGAGCATAGATACTAGTACCAGCAAAAACTGTACTAGAGACAATAACATCAAAGAGCATAGTCCTAGACCCAAGATGGCTTGATAGAGATCAGATGAAATTTAAAGACTGGTGGAGGGGTATAAGACTATTTCTCAAGAGCAACATAGTTATAGTAACAGATAATAAGATAATGAGATCATTATAATACTAGTCTGACTTAGAGGAAGCACAGCTGGTATTTATGTCCAGAAGAAGATTGACCAGATAGAAGACTATAGTAACATCCAGGATTGGAACAATTTTGTAGAAGAAATCAAAACAATATTTAGCAACAAGAGCAAAGCAACAAATGCTAATAGAGAATTATAACATTTAAACATGGAAAGAAGCACATCACTAACTTTATAATTGAGTTTGAAACATTAGCCATAAAGGCTAAAACTAATAACATGTATATAATATTTGTGCTGAAGAAAAATATCAGAAGTAACATTATTAAAACTATATTAGAATATCTACCCATAGCAGTACCAACATAATTCAAGAAGTGAAAGACAGCAATCACATTAGTTGGACAAGAATATGAATTTACAAAGAGAAAACAAGACTATAGAATGGGAGAATTGCTCATAAATATTAAGAAGGCCAAAGATAACTATGATAAAGATAGGAAGCCTAGGTACTTTGACTGTAATATATATAGATATATAATAAAAGACTGTAAAAAGCCAAAGAAAGAAAAAAAGACTAGAAATTCAACAAAGTAGGATACCTTACAAAGAACTGCAGATCAGAACAGAAAATAATTTGTTGAAGGTTTAGAGTAAGTATGGTATGATAAACATTTATACATAGTAATTTCTCAAAGAATTAATATGTTACTCCACAAAGAAGAAATAACAAAGAGAGGGAACTCAATATGTATACAAATGTGAAAACATGAAATGAAAATAAATTACAGCTTAAGGCACTGGTTGACTCAGAATATACCTATACTAGTATAGATGAACAATTAGTAAAAAAAGAATAGATTAAGACAGCACTACTACTCAAGCTATTTAATACTTTCAATATAGATAAAACCAGAAGTAGAAATTACAGAGTAACTTGGTTTGGACTGTTGGAATTAGAAATCAATGGACACATAGAAAATATCAATGTAGCAGTAATTTAAATAATACAGATATATTCTTAGAATACAACTGGTTGGTCAAATATAATCTAAAAGTCAATTGAATATCACATACCTATCTGAATACATCCAACTCATCTGACTCTATCATAGATAATACATCTTTAGTATCCAATTTGCTTCAGATATCTGTAGAAGAGGATTTCTTCCTAGTCTACTCATTCTCTTCTAGTATAGATCTATCTGGTTTCTTTTCATGTCTAATCACTCCATTACTGATCAAATGGTTTCTTATAATTTACATGGAACTTTGGACTCCATTTCTGAGGACTTGAATATCTAAAGTAGTTACATATCTGTTATGACCTTAAGCTAGAGCTCAAATTGTACTAAGGCAAAGACTTGAGAAGGAGTAAAGAAATTTTAATAAGTGGTGAAGTGTAAGGATACAGGATAGTATCTATGCTATATATACAAGTAGTATATGAGGAAACAATATGGAGTCCATGAAGTAACTGAGTCATAAGATATAAGGAGACAGTAAGAAAAGAGCAAGGTTAGAGCACTTACTACATGAAGTGCTGACTGAGACTACTTCAGCACAGCCAATTGTGTCATCATACCCTAAGCTCATCTCTATGTTGCATCCTTAAGGTATCAATTGTAATATCTCCTCTAATCTTTGGATAGTCTTAGTACTAGTATTTAAGACATATAGATACTCTATAGTTTTTTATCCTGAAAATCAACTAAAACTATTATCAACTTCCAGTATAAGGGATGATATACCTTCTATCTTCCAGTAGACTTATCTACCAGTCATGTTCTGAATATTTCATCTGAAATATGTAACTAGTGCAACTTGTAGAGATGTAGCACATAAGGTAAAGCTGAAGATAATTCTAACTCTTGTGTTTCACATTTTCAGATACTATACAAATAACTCATTTGGGACCTCCAAAAAATTATTATCAGATCTTAAATAATAAAATGTGAACCACATCTAACACTGGAACAAAGAAACAATATGGTTTACAAGATATTTAAAGAAATGCAAGATATAGTACTAGTATATTTTATTCAAATCTAAAAACAAAAGAATTATGCCAACAAAAGAAATAAATAAAGAATATTAAGAAATGAGAAAATAATTAGATTTACCTAATATAATAAGTACACTCATTTCAAAGTCTGTTTTCCACAATAGTTGTCAGAGTTATGAATGATAGACTTGGTTCTATTCATTTTCTTCCTCTTTTATTTTTCTTTTATTTTATTTTTGGGTTTTATTTAATTTTCTTTATTTTGGACTTAGGTGAAGGGTATGATATGATGTCACAAGTGACAGTCATACAATCATGTGACACAGAAAAGAACATAGAAGGTTTTGGAACAAATAATATTATATAATATAGTAATAATATATTGTTTTTATAGAGTGTATATAGACTTTAGGATAGGTTAGTCATAGTGTGTACACAGACCATGGTCTGTAGTATATAAGATAGAATAGTTTGTATTTAGAACTCTATTGAGTTCTCTTATATTATTCAATACAAGAGTTATCTTTTACTCTTATGCAAAAACTTAAGTCATAACAACAGTCTTATTTTTACAATATGTCCTCTGTTGTGGCATTATAATCAATCCTGAATCTCTTGAGTACTCAGTTTTTCATGATAGAAATATTTCTATCAAAATCAGTTTTCCATAGTGGAATTCTTCTATTAATTTCTTTTAGTATATATAAGACTAGTAGTTACATTGTAATTTACTAGTCTGATAATTAATTATTCAAGTTCAGCTTGATCTCTAGTGTTCTTTGATGGTATACTAATATTAATACTTACTTCTTTCAGACTTTGTACTATCTCCTGAAGTTGTGACCATACAGCAGACAGATAGTGCTATTAGAATTGAAGATAATAGACTTAGTCTATCTTATTTTCCTTTCTCATTTTCATTTTCATTTATTATTTATTTTGAACAAAAGGTTAGAGATTAGTATAATGTTACAAACTGTCACATATGTCACTGTCACTGTCACTATCACATGATCATATATCACACAGAAGAATGTAGAAGGTTTTAAGATAATGATGTCATACAAATATGTTTACTATATATTGACCTTATGGATAATACATGGCTTTTAGAATAGATTAGATAAGATCTTGCACAAACTAGCTAGCTAGTGTATATAAGATAGATACTTTGTACTAGGAACTCTATTAAGTTCTCTTATATAAACATTATACAAGATTTCTTTCTTGACTAAAATTTAAGTTTTGAATTATAACATTAGAACTTGATTCCATTTTCTAAAACTGTTCAACACCAGACCCTCTCTTAATCTTACTTCCTAGTTATCCTCAACCAAGGGCAATATCAATCTTAGTCAAGAAGAATTAGCTGGGCTCTAGGTATAAAGAGTACACTAGCTAGGTAGTGGAAGTTCAGCTGTTTACAGTACATTAAAGTCTACTAGTATATTGTAGGCATAATAACCTTGTGTGGATGTGTTCTTTACTTTTTCAAACTATCAGCTCTGTGCTATTGACCCTTTTGTGGTCAGTATATATAGGAGAATAGCAAGTATTCTTAAAATCTTGTTTAGAGTAGAATAGTCTTTTTAGACCAAAATTATTTACTTTTTTCTTAAGGCAGTAGTCAGTAGTTGAAGTAGCTAGTATAAAGTGTAAGGTGGGACAAGAAGAGAGTCTACTAATACTTACAGAGATTATTTCAAGTTCAGAATACAAGTTTGAGAGTAAGGTCAGCACCAGCTTCTTTCTACTACTACTTTATACTTCTTCACCACTAATACTACTACCCCTAACATCATCACCAATTGATTCTTCCTCCTCTTACAACAATATGAGTTAACACAACTTCAACCAGCTGGTGTTTTAGATAAGACAGTAGTAAGAGCAGATTGTAGCATTATGGGTGTTAGTAGTGGTATAGGTAAGAAGGGGGGAAAGAGTTTCAAGGCCTGGAATAGAACATTAGGCAAAGATAGCAAGACTGCTATTGTTTAATAGAGAAGCAAGTTAGGTATCAGGTTTTGTGATGGCCTGCAAATTATATATCAGGATGAAGAAGAGAGAAGAAGAGATAGAAGAACAAGTACAGTGGATACTGACCTATGTGCAAGTAGAATAAGCAGATATATGGAAAGAGAACTTATTAGAAGAAATGGAAGTAGGGGAAGTTCAGTTTGTATCAGTAGGAGATTTTTGTCAGAATTAAAGAGGGAATTTGATTGAGGAGATAATGTGTTGACTAAGATAGCTAAGCTCAAAAGAGTAGAGCAAGGAGGAAAGGTAATGGAGGAATTTGTTCAAGAGCTCAGAAGAGTAGCTAAGGGAAGTAGATATGAGAGAAGAGTATTGGTAGAGAAGTTGAAGAGAGAAATGAATGAGGTAATTAGAATAAAACTCATAGAGGCAGAAAGATCTTCAAGGAGTATTAATTAGTAATACAAATGAGTCACTAATCTAGACAGACATTAGAGAGAGAGTTGAAAGAAGGAGAAAAAATTAAGAGGGAAGAAGAAAGAAAGAACTCAGAGGTAGAGACAGGTGGAAATGGTAAATAGCCAAGAGAGATTTAGACCATGATTAGCTCCATCTTAGGTCTGGAAAAGAAAGCAGAAAGAACAGTAGGTATCAGCAAGGCCTGCTCCAATAGAAGAAATGGAGAGAATAAATACAGTGGTAGTTAGGAGCCCCCTACAAGGACAAGGAGAAAGGAGAGGAGGAGTAAGAAGAGACCCTTATGTGATAGATGTGGATAAGAGGAGGAACTGTCATAATTGTGGGGGATTTGACTATATGGCAAGGCATTGTAGAAGTTGTGGAATAGTGGGCCAAAGAAGAAAGATTGAATACAGGAACAACGTCAATCATAGAGGCAATTTAAAAGAGAAGGAGAGTCTAATAGTTCTTAACTAGGCTCTTATAACAAGTTCAATGTACTAGCTAGTCAAGTAATGCAAGCTGGTATTCAGAACCTAAAGGGATCTGAAATTAAGAAAGATAGATAGACAATTTTGAGAGAAGAAAGATCAAAGAAAAAAGAGAAAAAGAAGAAGAAAATATTAGTAGAAGATAAAGGAGAATTGTTGAAGGAGGTGATAGTAAAAATTGGGTTGGAGAGGATAGATACACAGAAGGGGATTACAGTAGAGGCTCTGTTAGATAGTGGGGTGACAGGATTAGTAATGAGCTCAGAATTCACAAGAAAACAAGGGTTTAAGTTAAAGAAAATAGAAAGACCTATTTATGTGAGGAATGTAGATGGTTTCTTCAACAAGGAGAAACTTATTGAATTATTCCATCCACAAACAAATGGCCAGACTAAACAAATGAACTAGAAACTGGAACAATATGTATGGTTCTTTGTTGATCATAGGCAAAAGGACTGGTCAGAGTAGTTAGCAATAGCAGAGTTTGCAGTAAACAACAAGATATATTCAGCAACTAAATTATCTCTGTTTATGGCAAATTATGGTAGAGAATTGAGGATGGAAGCAAATATTAGGAGAAAAGAAAAAGTGGAGAAAGTAATGGAGTTTGTAGAAAGGATGAAAAAAGTGTAGAAAGAAGTAGGAGTGGTGTTAAGGAAAGCATAAGAAGAGATGAAGCAACAAGCAGATAAGGGGAAGAAGAGAGCTATAGAATGGAAGAAGGATGATAAGGTGATGATGAGTACAAAAGATTTGGTATTCAAAGAAAGGCCAGCAAAAAACTAGTGAACTGATATATTAGTCTATATATTATTTAAGAAGTGATATCTACTAATGTGGTCAAATTAAGACTGCCAACTTCAATGAGGATTTATCTAGTTGTGAATATTAGTTGAGTAGTATGGTATAGAGAGCAAGTAGAAGAAGTGAAACCAGTTGAGATGAATGAAGAGGAGGTAAAAGAAATACTAAACAAAAGAAAATAAGGAAAATTGCAAAATACTTGGTATGATAGAAGGAGTTTGTGGCAAAACATAATATATGGGAAAAAGAAAAGGACTTGGAAAATGCAAAGAAAGCAGTAGCAACATTTAAGAGGAAGCTTAGTGTAGAAGTACTTAAAGATCTTAGAGTAGATCATGTCAAGATTGAGAAAAGTGGACTTAGTCTCTTTTATTTTTCTTTCTCATTTTCATTTTCATTTCAATTTATTTTCCTTTTTCTATTTTTAAAACTTAGGGTTAGGGTTAAAATCTGTGAACACAAGAAGAAAGGTATGGAAGGATAATGTTGTATAATGTGTACAACATATGTTGGCCTTGAGATGCACACATGGTAGTTTAGGGTAGGCTAGAAAGACTTAACACAGACCAGATGCTTTAGTATATAAAGTAGACAAATCCTGTACAGAGTTCTCTATCGAGTTCTCTTGTGTTAACCTAATATAAGGTTCTTCTCACTTGTCAACACTAAGACTTGTGATTTGTAACAGATCAATGAATAGAACTTTGTATTAGAGTTAATATAAAAGAACTTGATAGAGAGCTTTGTACATGATCATTTACCTTATATACCTAAAACTAACAATCTGTGCTCTATTATATTAGCCTACTCTAAATGACCATATATATAACATGCTGTATAATATTATCTTTCCAGAATCTTCTATTATCTTCCATTATAATATATGATTGTGTAATAGTGCAACTATAATAGTATCATGTGAATGTGACTGATGTATAACACTAAGTCATGCCAAACTTTAATCTTGGCTCTCAAAATAAAAATAAGAGAGAAGTTAAAAATAAATAGAGTCCATTATTTTCAACTCTGACAATTAGATCTAGTGAAAGAATAAAACTTTAAGAGAGGGAAGCTACTAGAGAAGTATATGGTAAAAATATTATATGTTATAATTAACTCAGAGTTAAGTCAATAAAAGAACCTTGTATAGAGATTATACAAGAGAACTTAATGGAGTTTCTAAGTATAAGTTGTCTATCTTATATATACTTGGCTGCTGGTCTACACTATACTAACCTAGCCTACCCTAAATAACATATGGTATAACATTATTATTCTGAAACCTTTTATGATGCTCTATATGACATATAATTGTGTGACTATGATTTGTAATAGTTATATATGATATCATACTAAACCCTAATCCTAAGTTTGAAAAATAGAAAAATAAAATAAAAATGAGAAAAGAAAAGAAGAACAGATAAAAGTCCACTATTTTAAACTCTGATATTACCCTCTTTTCAAGATTTCTCCTCCAGAGAAACTGACTTCTATTTTTGCTAGTTCTTCTTTAACTTCTTTAAATATTCTGTCTTAAACTGCCCATTATCCCATCCATATAACATCTTTACTGTGTAATTTCCTAGTAATTCTTCTCTCCTAAAGTCTTTTTCTTCTACCATATCTAACTTCTCTTACTTCCTTACTTTTATATTCAGTCTTCCTTCAAACTTTGTTACTACTTCCTTTGTATTATTCTTCTTTTTCCATATATCATGCTCTACTGTAAATCCCTTTCATTGTACCAAATACTTCACAACTTCTCTTATTTTTCTTTTATTTAAAATTTTTTTAATCTCCCATTCTTTAACTCTATCCATCTCTACTGGTTTTACTTCTTCTATCTTTTATTCCTCTACTTGCTCTCTATATTACACTACTTGATTAATGTTCACCACTAGATAAATCCTCGATGAAGTTGGCAGTTGTAATTTAACTACATTAGTAGAAACTAATTTGTCAATAGTATATAGACCAATATATTAGTCTACTAATTTCTTTGCTAGTCTTTTCTTGAATACCAAATCTTTTATACTCAACATCATTTTATTGCCCTTCTTCTATTCTTCTACTTCTTTTCTCCCTCTATCTGCCTGTTACTTCATTTCTTTATCTTTTTTAGTGCTGCTCTAGCCTTTTTTTGCATCCTTTTTATCCTTTCTGCAAACTCTGTTACTTTTTCCACTTTTTTCCCTTCTAATATCTACTTCCATCTTCAACTTTCTTCCATAATTCATCACAAATAGAGACATTTCAGTTGCTAAATGTATCTTGTTGTTTACTGCAAACTCAACTGTTGCTAGCCATTCTTTTACCTATGATTGATGAAGAACTATAAATATTGTTCTAGTTCTCGATTCATTCATTCTATCTGACTGTTAGTTTGTGAATGAAATGATGTTGATAACTTTGCCCCAATTCCCAACATTTTGTTTAGCTCCTTCATAAACTTTGTTGCAAACTGTGGCCCTTGATCTGAAACTTGTTGTTACTAATAGTAACTTTGTAATGAAATCTACCATTAGATATGTCCATAGCTTCCCCAGTACCTTACTTAACTTCAACTTCCCTGCTGGTATCTTTATATGATTCTTCATCCTTTGACATATATTACAACTATTCACATACTTTCCTACATCTCTTGTTACTCTAGATTACTAGTAATTCCTTGTCACTAATTCTGTTATCTTCCACCTTTCACCATGTTCTGCTATTGGTACATTATGGTGTAACCAGATTATTTCTAATTTTAGCTCCTTATTTTTTTCAACTTCATACTTCTTTTCTCTGTCTATCTCTACTGGAAGAGATGAGATTTTCTTCTATCTCTTTATCTGCTCCTAGTACAATGCTATCCTGCTTACATTAACTACCAAATAGATTTTCATTAACACTGGTAACTCCAACTCCACTACATTCTCTGATATGATTTTCCTTATTTTATATGGCCTCACAAATTTTTTTATCAACTTCTTTGTCTCTTTATTTCTTATCTGCTATGTCAAATCCTTTGTACTTAATAATACTCTATTTTCCACCTTATACTCCACTACCTTCTTTCTATTCCTATCTGTGTATTTTTTCATTTTCTCCTGTGATTTTTTTTAACATCACTTTTGCTTTCTTATGTATTTCCTTTATCTCTTTTACAAACTCTTCTGCTTTCACATGCTTTTCCTTTTTTCTAATCTCAAAGTTCATCCTTAATTCTTTTCTATAATTAACTTTAAACAGTAATAACTTCATAGATATATGTACTTTGTTGTTAAAGGCAAACTCTATAGTTTCCAACCATTCTGATCAATTTCCTTGTCTATGATTGATGTATATTCTCAAGTACTGTTCTAATTCTTGATTTATCCTCTCTGTCTGCCCATCTATCTGCAAATAAAAAGCCATCAATAGCTTTATTTCTATTCCTAACATCTCTTTCAACTCCTTTATTAACCTTGCTGCAAGCTTTGGCTCTCTATCCAAAATCACATTCTCTAACAATCTATGTGTCAAGAGTGAAAAGTGTGGACTTAGTTTTTATTATTTTATTTCTCATTTTTATTTTATTTTCAATTTATTTTCACATTTCTCTATTTTTAGAACCTAGGGTTAGAGTTAGAGTGATGAGATCATGCTGTCACATAGCATGTCACATCAGAGGACATAGTTACAAGTCATAAGATACATAGAAGGACATAGAAGGTTCTGGAAGGATAATATCATATAACGTGTATAATGTGCGTTGACCTTAAGAGATATACATGGTTGTTTAGGGTAGGCTAGAAATAGCTCACACAGACTATTAGATAGTAGTATATAAGGTAAACCATCTTGTATAGAGTTCTCTATTGAGTTTTCTTGTATAAACCCTATACAAGGTTCTTTCTTTTGACCAACTCTAAGGTCTTGAGTTTGTAACACTATGTAACTTCCATACATTATCTCTAAACAATCTCACTAACTCTTTCACTGTTATTTTTTCTGTTGTCACTATAAAATGTGATATTTTTGAAAACTTATCACATACTACCAAAATTGAATTGTAATTCCTTGATACTGATAACTTCATAATAAAGTCTACTAATATGTGTTGCCACAGTTTTTCTAGCATTGCACTTGGTCTTAATTTTCCTACTGGTATCTCTATCCTATTCTTTATTTTATAACACTAATTGTATTCTTTTACATATTGCTTTACCTTCTTAGTAACTTCTGGCTACCAATAATTTCCAGTAATCAATTCTACTGTCTTCTACTGTTCTCTATGTCCTAATTATGATGTAGCCAAATAATCTTCAATCTTAACTCCTTATTCTTTGGAACATATACTTTTTTTTCTTTTAACACCAAGTCATTCTCAATCTGCTACTCATCATTTCTTAATACTTTAACCCTTTTCTTTTTCATTTCTTTTACTACATTTACTATTTCATTGTCTTTTGTTTCTGATTTTTTAATTTTTTCCATAATTTCTTCTTTTCTCTCCTCAATAAATACCTGTCTCTTTTCTATCACTCTAATTTCTAACCACTCCCTTTTCAGCATCACCTGATTTTTGTTGTCTCTCTCTACTCCCTCTGTCCAATCTGCTCTTCTACTCAAACTATTTGCTTGTTCTATACTTTTGCTAGCTATATGCTTCAAAGCAAAATCAAATCTTAACAAATATAAGACCTATCTAGTCTGTCTTCTATCCAACTTCTGGGCTTTCATAAAATATTCCAAGTTTTTTGATTTGTCCAAATTTCAAACTGACCCTTGGCTTCTTCTAAAAAATACCTCCATGCCTCTAAACATCTAATAATCACCAATATTTCTTTATCATGAATTTTGTAATTTCTTTCAGCCTCATTCAATGATTTCAAAATATAGGCTACTGGTCTTCACTTCATCAACAACACTTCTCCTGTCACAAAGTCTGA
>Ga0157363_1005120_pt1 | contig 12189 bp, 10 predicted proteins | sample AttsexASBM1_FD_111477 | JGI IMG/M metagenome (GOLD analysis project Ga0157363, IMG submission 111477) | Fungus gardens microbial communities from leaf cutter ant in Ribeirão Preto, State of São Paulo, Brazil - Atta sexdens ASBM1 | ecosystem: Host-associated > Fungi > Mycelium > Unclassified ...
CACACACACACACACACACACACACACACACGCACGCACGCACGCACGCACGCACGCACGCACGCACGCACGCACGCACGCACGCACGCACGCACGCACGCACGTACGCACACACACACACAACTTTCTTGATAACTTTTTTATTAATTATAATATTGTTGATACTGAACTCATAAATACTTTATATTTCTACTTAAATTTTATTATTATGTATTAAAAATTTAATTCTATAGTTTGTTCATTTAAGTTGAATACGTATAATATGTTCGTTTATAACACATGTTTTATAAGCTATAAAATAAAGATTTTTTTCTGGCAGATGTACAGATTTCATAAAAAAAAACTGTCTTCATAAATTTTTCAGAAGAAGCCAAAACATGTAAATTATAGACTGTCATTTTTAGCAAATGTGATATTAGCAATATAAAATTTTTAGTACAAACATGTATGTGCACACATGTCGTTCGGAAAAGAGGAATAAAAAACTAGCTCTGATATAGGAAACCGACATCGTATGTGTATATAAAGCTTATTAAAAAATATAGGGTCGAATGTAAATCCTATTCAAGCAAACTTGAATTCGCGCTGTCTTCTGTCAGCGTTATCCGCTTTCACATAAAATTTATGACAGAGGAGACCTCGTGCATACAACATATGATTTTTGGTCACGACAATACACATATCATCGAATATTCGGACCACTGAGTTCGTTGCATCAACGCAAGTCTATTCATCTCGACATTGCAATTGTTTTGCAGTTTTAATATTCAAGATGGTGAATGCTTTAGATGCTGGGAAGAATGAGAGACGAAGCTTGGTTGCATTTTAATCCATCCTATATCAGTGCGATCTACGAAAATGTGCATCCATCTTTCGTAGCCAAGGGGTGAATCTCTCGGATCTCCGTGGAGAAGTGATCAAAGCATATTGAATATGAGTTTCATCCAGTTGACTTGCCCACACAGAGCTTGCCTTCCTCGTCTTTCGTGAAGAAGGATAAGAGGAAGTGGAGCAGGCAACATCTGCGGGGAAAACTGTCCGGCGAATTAAGTGCTGCAACAATTCCCGTAAATTGAGAGAAGTGGATTTGACAGAGGAAGCGATTAAGGGATCGATTCAAAAACTCGTGGATATCGACATTCAGTTCGAGGCGCAGTCGTTACTCGGTGGATTATTAATTGAAAGAGGGATATACGGTGAGATTGATTAAATTTAAAATTATGATCACTGGTAAAATCTCCTGTCCAGGATAATTCTCACATTTATTACGATTATATCTCGAATGGATTTAGCAACTTTATTATGCATTACTAAGTGACGCACAATAACCAACAAGTATCATTTATTATTGTTGCAAGCTTTTTCCGAGATAAAAATAGTCTGTGATAATGATTGCTTTAAGCAATGATCAACATCTGTTTTGATTATCTTTTAAACTATTGATATTGCTTCACGGGCACATTTGATTGCATACAATCAGACTAGCGTATCCTATACGCATTGTATAGCGTTCAATTGCTACATTAACCCCTAAAGGCAAATTGGCATTGTGATATAACAATTATTCCTTGAATTACTAAACATGTTTATCCGATTAACACAATAGATCAACTAGAAACAGAAGCAATAGTAATTGTAACAGATATTACATATATGTATATAAATATACAATTAACTATTTTATAGTATTTTTATGATCAAATTTACACACGCAGAAATCACATTTCCTCGAAACATATACCAAGGAAATATTTATTTTATTCAAAATAAGAATTTACGTATATTTAAAAGAAAAGAAAACAGTAAACTACATATGAATTTTGTTGCAATAGATTTTCAATCATATTATAGATTATTTTCATTAGAGATAAAACTCGATTTTGCGTTGAAGCAAGGAAAGGCGGATGTGTTTAGTATCGGGAGCGTTAAAATAATAAAATTGCAAAAGGAACAACGTTCCTGCAAAAGGTATCCACAAAAGTCGCACCAACTTCCCGTGTACTCCGGTTCTCTGACCACCTTCTCGTCTTCGCAAACTATACAACCGCCCGTTGCCGTGAAACTCTATAGAAAAGAGGATGTAGGAGTAAAGAGCACGTTATCCAAGCTGCGCGTGTGTGTGACTTTTAAACCACTCGCCGTACAAGTTGACTTTTATTTGAACGAAGTATCAACAGGTATCGACCCGAGTCTCTCTTCCCCTACAGTATACATCTAGCAGGTTCTCTCCGAGAATCTTCCTCTTCTCGTGCACCCTATACCTTCATCTTCCTCAGGCAGTCCGGGGCCAGGGCTATTCCCTCGTGATGAAAATCGCGGGACGTTGTAGAGAAGTCGTTGCCGCTCGGCACCGGGACTCTTTAGAAATTAACAGCACGTTGTTGGGTTGATCCTCGCGGATAGCACGGACGAATAGCCCAACATCTCACATTTCTCTCCTATTCGCGTTCGGGGATTTTCGTTTCAACCGCCTCCTCGTTTTATCGGTAAAGTCGAGCGCCGTTCGTCTTTCGTTCTATCTCGTTCTCTGTACCCTCCTTTTCCCCCGAGAGCGAAGAAATTGGTTACTCTTACTTGCCGACGATATTCCCTTTTTTTCTCCTTCGGCCAAGTAAGGTGGTATTCGACACGATCTCTCTGCGCGCGCGCATGTGATCGTCTTATTTTCTTTCAGTACACTCGTCGAAAAGCTCCTGAGAATGGCGTACTACGCGAATCCGCATACTATTCATGGGGGACCGTGGTTGCTTTTAATTTAATATAATCTTTGAAATCGATTCGCGGCATGTTTGTTCTGCCCGATCCGTCGAAGGTTCAAAACAGGTAACTTTGATTGAATCACGGGATCCTGCGATCGAGATTGGTTGACCTAGCGAATTGAAGAAGAGAATGGAAGATTTTATCAGATGGGAGAAAAAACGGCTTAGTCGTTTAATCAAAGGTGTTACCTTGTAAAATACTGTAAATACATATTATACGAAATTGCGAAAGACTTTACTTTGAGATTTATTTTTTAATACAATCAATCAATGCACGTTCAATTTAAATTCTCTTTTAAAAACTGATGATCTGTGTTTCCTATATAAGAAATAAAAAAACTGGGTCACTTTAAAATCGATATTTTTTCCTGCAAGTGTGATGCATCATGGAATAATCGATGCGGACGTTAAGAAAAACCGTGATCGTCAATATCCATTATTTATCAACCGATAAGTGATTTTGTGATCATGTTATTTATTTCAATATCTATCTATTATTCGAATGTATTCGAATGACGTCATCATGACAAAAGCTACTTTTACTAATAAATTACTGATCAATATCTTTTTGTAATTAATACCAAATATTTAATCATATTATGAAACTTCGACATAACATATTGAAGAGAGGTAGTATGGCATATATAAAAAAAATATTTAATCATTTATATGTTTTGATTTGAAAATAACATTTCAAACTACAAATTTATTTTAATTCATACTAGAATTAGAAAAAATTTAAAAAAAAAGACTTTCATGAAAGAAAAGATTTTTACATCTTTTGGCAAACATGCTTTCAGTGACCGAATCGTTTAAAAATTTCCAATGTAGTTATAAAGTCGTTTCAGACGAAGCTATCCATAGCAATTTCTAGTGGCATTCCAACGAAATCCAAAGTCGATCCGGAGATTTCGAGGCTCGGCAGAAAGGCGTTTAAATCCATGGTCGATATTCCGATCGGATGAGCGGATGGCTCGAATGTAGGCAGTGATGGGGGTACGATTGGAGGTGAAAACCAAGGGTAATCCCGGGGATTATTCTCTCTGATCCCAGACCAAATATGTGTTCAACGGATGTCCGCTAACCACCACTATCGCTACAGTCTCCTTCCAGTAACTTTGCCTTCCATTCCCTGCCATTCTCATTATCGTTTCACGATCTTACGTGATATAGGGTGCAAATGTCTTCCCGCTCTACGTGCGTGACGTCGCACGAAAGCAGACGCCGTTAGTGAAAATTGTTCACTAAAGTAATTATGTGAGGCAAGTATCGACAGGGTGGATGAGAGCCATGGAACTTTGAGCGCCTGTTCAGATACTTGTACACAAGGCGATGGTGTCAGTATACACAAGATATAGCGTACATCTGTTGTTGGCATAAAGTAATTAAATCTTCATGAGTTTAACGATTATGTGCAAATACTTTTTTATGTACAACTAGAGCAGCATACAATATATACAATTATACAATTTTTAAGTAAATATTAAGATTATTCAGGACTTACCATTGACTTACCATTAATAATAAAACGAATTATTTTTTTTTAATATATCATTTGTTTCGAAATTTAGACTTTGAAAGATTAATTAAAATAGAATTGAAACCTCGTTTGCCGTAATAGTAATAGATTCACGCGCACAACGGATATTGTTAATGTCACGTTTTCCGATCGATCGGTCGTATACACCGAGTTGCACGGTAACGGTAGGGAAATGTAAAATTTTGCTCACTACTCATGGGGGCTTGTGCCGTCGCGCTCGGACAAGCGACTGGCCGAGTTGTCGGTGTTGACCAAGGAGAAGTTGGTTGCACCATTATTTAGCGTTTGAATGCCCGATAAGAGAAATCGCGGCTGTTTCGGACAGACATTGTTTGGCCACGGACAGCCCACGTACATGTACGCAGCGGTACCAGCTCCTCTTGCACAGATTTACGCGACGGTGTGTACTGTTCACTCCATTCCTCTGTATTCTGTTTCTCACTCTCTCTTATTCTCATTGCTTTCGCCTGAACCTCCCTTCTACTGTAACCTGGTCTCTTTTTGATTGCAAAGTTTTCGTGCTCGTTTTCCTGTTGTCTTTCTTGCGATTTCTTTTTATTCCTGTTTCATTTCTATTTATTCTCCAATCCAATTTTAGTTCATTATTCGTTTTTTCGCACTATCTTTTGCTTATACGTTCGTAATTTTTTAAACTTTAAATATTGGTATATAAATTACATAACTCTAACAACAATTGATTATTCATTTGATTTGTAATAATTCGTACATATATTTTATATTTGCGTACATATTGTAAATATATTTTATAATTTATATATATTCTATTCAATGTTCTCATAAAATGTTTTTCTCGATCCCCATGAGATCATCCAGCGTATCAACTGGTCATGGATAATAATTGGCAGATAGGGGTTCCACGTGTGCAGTTGGTTTTTTTATTGTTAACGATATCAAGCTGAAGAAGATTAGAATGTAGCCGAAATGTACTTGTATTCAATTATGTTTAAATACATTTTAATATACTGAGGTTCGTCCAGTAATTTAAGCGCACCGATTACAGCGCGGATTCCTAATTGCCCTATATTAATTCATGGTTTATCAATTAATTTGTTATTAGAAGAAATTATATTACGGTTACTTATAGAATGTAAATATATTATTGTTAATGTAATTGATATAATAAATAAGTTAGACAAAACGTTAATATATACATATATGTATATACTTTTTAAAATTATCTATTGACTGCATTAAAATCAGAAAAAAATTGCATCTATAAAATAAAACCATTTCGAGACATATTAATGCGTGACGATAAAGTTATTACAGAATCGTATTATCATTAAAATTAGATTAACTCAGACTTCTGGTAATTTCCGCATTTAATTGAGTAAAGTGGTCATGCAAATTTAATGAGATGTAATCGAGTTATCGGGGATGATTTTCGATACGTTTTCTTTGTACAGGAATTTTCGGCTGTAATATGATAGTTGAATAAAAGATTCCATTGAGAAATTTCGGTATATTTAATAATCGATGAGAAATTATTGATGTAATTACTTGCGCGCTATGTATAACAACGACAATCGCTATCCCTCCAAAGGCAGAATGTATTGGATCGTTAATGATACAGTAGAAAGCAATAATCCACTCTGTCGAATACCTTAGGCGGCTCGTTGCTACAGTGCATTTGGCCTGTCTATTACTCAGGTCTCCTGGCACGGGACATTAGGACACTATTGGTACATTATCAGCGGGCATTAATACCGGCAGCCGCCTCGCACTATCGCGTTGCACGCTAAGATAATTACGGAGTGAAATATCGTCCGGTAAGGCAACATCGCCAGTTACGACCACGTTGGGACCACGCTTGTTCTCGTACCTCTTTGCCCTGCGCTCCCGCGCTGTTTCTCTCATGCTCCGACCGCCGTCAGTCGGGTATCTACTTCTCTTTTTCCATTGCCGGGGTTCGTGTCTTCTCCTCGTATTCCCCGCTCGTTTCCTCGATTCTTCTTCCACTCTTGCCGCCTGGCGCCTTCCTCACGAACGTGGATTTCGGTGGAGCTTTCCCGGTCTGACGATTTCAATTTGTCGACCGGAAGGAAGAAGAGCGGAACTCATTCGAACCGCGGAGAGCCGCCGCTGGTGCCGGAGTGAACGTGGCTAGTTTTATCCTTCGACCTTATATCCGTCCTCTCTTTATCTCCTTTTCGCTTTCGCTCGTTGCTCTTGCTGGCAAGTAGTTTCACAAACCTATCTCTATTTCCCTTCTAGGTTTGATTTATTTTTGTTTGTTCCTTATTTTTGTTTGTTTCTCTCTCGCTCTCTCTCTCTCTCTCTCTCTCTCTCTCTCTCTCTTTCTTTCTTTCTTTCTCTTTTCTTTCGAATTGCGCGACGGAAAATCGGTTGCTTCGAGGCTGCTAGAGATCAACGAAACTATAAGAAACGAACATGAGGGATTGAAAGAAAAAACTGGAAATTTCGTCAGGTTGTTTCGATATCGTCGAAATAGTTGGCAGATGGTAGTAACAAGGGTGAGAAGCGCGCGAGAGGTGTGAGCTGATAGACGACAGCGTACGCCAGAGGGAGAACAAGACGGCACTGCCGTAGTGGGGAAAGAGCCGTGAAGGGGCAAGAGCGATGCGGAGAGAGCGTCAGTTCTCAGGGGTTGATTTACACTTCAACCTACATCCAATGCAGCCAACCTATATACGAAACTCGTCAAGTTTCTCCACCATGCTCCCTAGAGTCGATAAGTCGAGGATACCAAACTCTTAGCTGTGATGGTATATGATGCCGGCTAAGGCAATAGCTTGTTGCCTGGTCCGGCATCAACGACTGCCCACTATGCCTTCGAACTCAAAGTCCCGGTGACGGTAATGTGCTCGACAACTTGCTAAAGAGCGAGGTCACTAATAACAAATTAACATGACCGTTATGTCCAGTCTCAACGGGAAATTATTATTATATCTTCGGAGATGCAGTTTGCTATCTATTTAGGGATAATTTGTGATCGCGTATCTTGAAGTTAGGTTGGTGCGGATACATATTAATTCGTGTCGTTTAAGAGAGTGCGCGTCATTTAATTTAATTAAATCTTTCTCTCTAAAAGAAAGAAATCTATAATATGACTTTTGTGGTAACGAGATAGATTGCAAATTCTTCGAATAATATCGGCCAATTTGTTACTAGCCGCGTTTCATTCATATCTTGAATCTACTTGCTGGAAATTTTTCATTCAGAGTTAATTAGTTAGCTAATTAATACTGTACAGAATTATTGCACAAAGCAAAGAAATTTGATTGAAAAAAACAAGCATTTCAAATTATTGAAAATATTTACCAGATACGAAATGTAGCGTAAAAAATTAGCAGCGGCAATCAATAAAAAAGAAAATAATTAATATAAAATAATGCAATTCTTCTTTCAATCTTATAAAAATATTAATTTTTTTTATTGACATAGTATTAATAAATAAATATTATTTTAAATATTATTTTCTTTCAAATAAACATAATTAGTTACTCATCAATCGCGTCGCTGTAGTTGCCTTTAAAGCTTACGTAGCTCCTATAACACCATTATATTCTTAACTGAAGTATTTAATACTAATAAAAGCGTAAACTTTTTATAAGACTCCTTTCTATAACATGACTTAAACAACCGCTCAGTTTTTTTTACAAAAAACGGACGTGCAAAAGCTGATGCAGGAGATTGTGGATGTATGAGCTCGTTTGCCGAACAATTTAAAGAAGATCCTACCTAAACGTAAGCGTGCGAAAAGATACGAGGCGCATAAATAATAGATTTTTAATCCGAGTCCACAAGGAAAAATGAACCACCCTAGGAAGCGACTTCCGATTCATTCTCCTTTTCATGAGGCCTGCGGAGAGGCCAGGGTGAAGAGCGAATATGCAGGTTCCTTTTTTGCTTGGGACGTAAGAGAGATTAAGATTTCAACTATTCTCCACCGAGCTTTTCTGACGTTTACGCGCCTGCTGAGTCGCAAAAGGTACGGCGCCGCTTGAATTCTATTACAAGCGAAAATCGATGACGGGGACATGGGATTTGGAAAAAGCTTCGTTTTAAGTATTTGGCATCTTCTTTTCGGAATTGTCATGTTTAAAGGCGATCAAAATTAAGTAAACGTAATGATAAATATTTAATATAAAATGTGTTTGTTTGTTGGGTGTCTTATTTTATTTAATACAAAATTATTAGAATCTTATTATTTCATAAATTTATGAGTCCAATATTGTTTTGTACTATATTTCGCAGAAGTTTATATTTATCCAAATTATTATTTATTCATATACATTTTGTTATTTAATTTTTGCATTTTTTTTTATATTAACGTATTATTTGTAATAGTATTCCGTTTTGCTACATCTGAGCAATCTATTCTCTTCTATCGCGCACAGTCGAAATTTCAGTTTACTGTTCACGTTCGTGCACGTGCGTACAAAATCGAATAGATTTCTGTCGTAAAACGAGTATCGGTTTACACGACTCTGCGGCAATACGTTTTGAGAGGCATAAATGTCGCGAAGAAGATTGGAAGTGCTACCAAGGGAGAGCGCGGTTGTGTACTTGGAACACAACAGCGGGGTTGCTCTTAGCAGAACGCGTAAGGAAGGTATAGTATATTGAAACAAACCAGGATCGAGGATCGCTCTAGGAATGGAACGGATTGTAGCTTTAGTCTCGAGAGATTCGCATTCGTTGTTCTCTGTAAATCACCCTCAAATCTTGATCCCTTCAAATTCGTATCCAGCATATCATGATCTTATGTACGATGCATCAGTGTAAAAAAGTATAGTGACAAATTCGTTAACTCTAGTAGATAAAATGCCGGGTCGGTTAGGCCGATTTGTGTCTCCGACGCATTGCTTGGAATAAGAATATTTTCCAGTGAAAAACGATGTCACATCTCTAGAAATAGAGGAATTGATCAATTGACTTATCAAAAATCAATATCGATTGCCCTACAAGAAACGTTGACAAATGAAGCGATATGTTAGAATGGAATAAGTTAAGTGGCACAAAGTGGCACTTACATGTTCGGTGTTGGAAGATGTGCACGTATACGATTTGTACAAGTGGAATAACTTTTGATATAGTAGTTCCATTGTTGAGAATAACTTGATGTTTGTTGTACATATATTGGAACACGTGTAAACATGTGAATTTGAAGAGGACTATTAAAGTATGCATACCTGAGTTGAATAAATTTGGCGATAAATTCCATAAATTTATACACACATATAAATTCACACGTCTTTCAATTAAAAAATAATTTATCTAAATACTTCTTTTACTCTCGAAACATTGCTATTTTATGCCAAAAAATTATATATGTTCAATAGAGAGAATCCTTAAGCTCTGAAGACGCAGAGGCATACAATATAATTCTCTTGTGTACCTATATCATACAAATCCGATAAATGAATATCAGTAGTTCCCATAACTCATCGCTTAATCCAATGACAAATGTAAGTAGCTTCCATAAACTTCACATGCTCCTAGCGTTTTATGAATTTGCATTAAAGCTTTTTGTGACGTGATCCCGTTCAGAATGGCTCGATCCACAGACACGTTGAGCTATGCTTAAATGGTGCCATAGATTTTTCGGCTTCGAACCATTTGAGCGTTGTATTCGTGGCGCGATGCAGAACCGAAGTCAATGTGTTCTCCGCGAGAGAAAATCATTTTAGTTCGTGTTTCAGGACTAGTATTGGTTCCAGTTATGTAGGTACAGATGGACCAGCGCGCACAGTCGACGAGACACAAATATATCTATACAGCTGTGCAAACTCTCCGCTATTGCAGGAAGAGCGAATAGGCTATGGAAGGCTGGAACGTAGGACGAAGAGGTGTGTAGGTGTGCGTGCCATTTGTGGATGTCACTGTGCGACACAGAACCGTGGCTGGACATGAGGGAGGAACTGTGAAATACACGGCTCAATACTTCGCTGGTGCACGCTTTGTCGCGGTCAGCCCCAAACTCACCCGCAATTCTAATTGTTACATGAGGCATCGAGTATAGACGCCTCGAATATATGTCGATACACAGTGGCGCGAAAAAAACTATCAAGCAGGGATAACTGAACGCGTCGTGGTTGGTATATCCGGAAGTAACGTTGTTACCCGTAAGTGTTGTATCGACGTAAATTCTATCGCTACGCTCAGTTACCCACAGTGAAGGTGAAAATTGGGAATTGAAACAATTATTCAATGACGCAATAGTTGTTTTTCTTTTCATGAAACAAGATTACTCTATTTTCATTAATAACATGATACAACATGAGATATGTAATTATTTTATGGCATATAAATTTATATAATTACTACAGAATAATTATACATTTAAAATAGAATAAATTTGAAATATTTATAAGTACTACGTTTTAAATTTTACGAATTTAATAAATATGTAAATAGGAATAATCTTTTAATTATTAAATAAACTTTGATTATATTATTAAATAACTCTGACATCATACAGTTTCTTTGATATCTCTTTTCTAGAAATTTTTTTTTCTTAAAATGATTGTTTTACACATTCACAAAAATTATAGAGATTTAATTGTGTTATCAATATGCTTAGCTTTCTCATATATTTAAATTCATTTTCGAAATATAAATCTCTATATTTGAAACTGCTATATTCCTTACATGGTATGTACTTATACCTGTACCAATTTATTTCATGTCGGCTCCATTTATTTCAACCTGTTGATAGGTAGGAATTCATGTATGCCAGTATGATCTCAGTAATACTTTTGTAACATATATTCTGACAGTACCTTCCCAACATATGCTGACGGTATGATTCATAGTTATGCGGGTTAAACATTAAAGAAAAAAGGAATTTCTTATCAGATTACAGAAACAATGTAAAATTTTAATCATAGATGTGTAATATTAGTAAATATAAATTTTTAAGAATATAACAATTATTGAAAATATATTATTATTTTGTATAACTAATTTACAAACAAAAATTTACATATATTACATTAATTTACAATACTTTAAATAAAAGAAATAAACTTTATCACTTTCATTATGTTTCTTTCAAATATATAATTTAAGATTAATAAATAAAAACGCATTCTAGATATCTGGTTCTATCTGCGCATTGAATACAACTGACTCGCTTGAAAATACTTCATGAACAAATAATTGCGGGTATATCTACATGAGTTACAACTTAGTTAGATAACCGTGCAAATTTCCATGCTGTGTAAATATCTATTTCTGTTGAATTATGTTATGTACACACAAACACACACACATTTTATATATATATATATATATATATACACACACACACACACACACACACACACACACACACACACACACACACACACACACAAAATAGAGAGAAGCGACTGTGCAAACTATGAAAAGAAATATTTTGGTATGATGTTGAAAACGTATTATACAAAGCAATAATTATTATTTATTAGCTTTAATTAAATATATATATTGCGATACAAAAATATTGGAAAAATATAATCTATTTTATTCAATAAATTTTCTCTTTTTTGATAGATTGAATGTATTGGTAAAGCGCAATGTATATGTATACAACAGAAAAACATATGCACGAGCCGAGTGAATAGTTGAACTGAGTCGTGATGGAAAACAATGGAATAAAGCGAAGTGGAATGAAGTGTATGCCTTTTGAATGCCCTCTGGGCAAGCCCTCGGGGAAAGAACTTAAAATGTTACGAAAATACGAAACAAGAATAAAGTAAGAGTAGCTCTTGAAGTTGAAATATGAATATACTACTGACCGCGTGAACATTCAAAGAGAAAGCAGATAGTTGTAAAGAATATTCTCTAAAAAGAGCAATATGTATATATCATAAAGAGAAACAGAATGAGAGACAGAGAGAGAGAGAGAGAGAGAGAGAGAGA
>Ga0157363_1005121_pt1 | contig 12186 bp, 1 predicted proteins | sample AttsexASBM1_FD_111477 | JGI IMG/M metagenome (GOLD analysis project Ga0157363, IMG submission 111477) | Fungus gardens microbial communities from leaf cutter ant in Ribeirão Preto, State of São Paulo, Brazil - Atta sexdens ASBM1 | ecosystem: Host-associated > Fungi > Mycelium > Unclassified ...
AGGTAGCTCACTAAAACAAAAATTCACCATTGCAAACTTAAATTTTATCGGTTTAAAATCAGTTTTTGATCATTCAGTGTCAATTATATTGAAATTGATGAATAATTTTTAATACACCTAAAATGTTAATCGCAAAGAAAAAGAAAAAAAAGAGGGAAAAAACTCTGATATTAATTATAATCCAGACATCATCATCAAAACTGACTCTTTAAAAGTTTTAATCTTGTATTATTAAAGAGCTTTAGGAATTAATTTATATTTATTTTTTTGTTACTGTTTTGTCAAATGTAATAATGTTACAAAAGAAATATATTATTTCTCCTGTAATTAAATTAAATGATTACTATATGAGGAAGAAAAAGAAGGAAAAGAAATTTTTATTATACTTCAGCTTTATTGATTGCTACACGACTATTTTTATGATTTGTTGGAATTGACGTTATTGATACTTTCTGTTTTAATTCTACTCTTGTCTTGCCATAACTCTTGTCTCGCGTCATAAAATACATTTGCAGCACACCACAAATCAATCTAGATTTGTTTAGCGATATCGACCGTTTCTCTCACACCGAACGAGAGTTCGAAGAGCAATTCCGAGAGACGTGAGCGCGTTTAGCCAGGACGCAGTTGATTTATCGTGGGAGAAAAGAGCGGTGCGGCAGTGAAAGAAAAGGGTAGCTTTTCGACGAGAGAACGAGGCACTTCTGTCAATTACTACCCGTCGCGTAGGTAGAACGGTGAAAACACGTTTTATTCTCTGGCAGGTCGTACGCGACGGATAGATGTCACGTCATCGCCACCCTCGAGAAGCGATTACAAGGCAAATGGCGTCCCGTCTCGAAACCACCCTCGACAGCGCGTCCTCGATTCAACCGCATCGTCATTAAGTTACCGTCAATTAGAACAAATGCCAGGGCGAGAGCGTTCAGTATGAAAAAGCTCGCGTGCCTGTTGAAGAAAATCGGAAATGCCATTCGTCATTTGTCTACTCTTCCGAGAGAGCTTTAACTGCCCCCCTGTATTTACGACGGAAAGTTTGTTGAATAGTTTCTTTTAAAAAAAGTTGTTATATGCACTGCAATTGATTCTATACAAAAAGTATCAAATTAATTACATAAAAATAAATTTATATTGATTGTTTACATTTCTTGGTAAACGTAAAAAAATTATTTAGCATAAATACTTAACTGTAATTAAATTTACAGTAATAGAATCTGTTAAAGATAACTCGAAGCCATAATTCTCTCACGATCTCTTTCTATCGCGACATCAACGACTATGAATAATTACTCGCGTGATACCTTTGCAATCCTTGAATCAAAATAAATCGTCCACCGTGAATTGAGCCACTTTCTGTAATTAAAGGGAAAGACCCGACTATGTGAAATGTGATCTAAGAGTTGCTTGACAGTCTTGATACAAACGGGAGGAGGGATATACGTGGTATCTTATGCACGGATATTCCACGGGGAGTGTCGTGACACGCGTGCATGGTCCATTCATCTCGCTCATGACGCGTGTACGTGTGATTTAGAATAGAAAAAAATAATAAATATTAAAAGGGAGAAGGAAAAAGAAAGAGAGGTACGCGATCTCGAGTGCGCTATGGGGGTACGATAGGCAGGTGTCACGCCACCGCAACCCTCCAGCGCGACGATTACCGGAGAGCCGGGAGGGTGGAGTCGCCTTTCCGTTGACACCGCATCACGAAGCACTAACCAGGTTATTTATGCCACCTCATAAAACTTGTGGCGTGTCTGAACACACTAGTCGCCGTCACCCCGTCTCGTCCTTCCCTCGTCGCATAAGGACCAATCTCGAATGACAGAATGGGGGTGGTGAAGTCGTGCCTACCAGGATCGCAACTACCTGAGGATGCGGACTTGGCTCGACTCGGGCTCGAAGGTTACGAGATAGGTGGCAGTAAATACGAATAGACCGACGTGTGGGATTTAATGTAAAATATCGCATGCCGACCGATACGGCGGCGATATATATTCATATATCTATAACGTTAATATGCGCAATCGTATATGCGGTGATCGTGAGAAGGGACTGCGAGTCTGGCATTTTATGAGTTATGGGCGTCGCGCGCTATTTTTATTACGTGTCGGCATATCGTCCGGCGGACGATAACTGGAATACTTTTCCGATACGAAATATCGACGCGCGAGAAGGAAGTTTGTGTTGAAACACGAGCCTATAAATGACTTCTTAAGAATTTGCCTATGTTAATTTTTAAAAATTTTTTCCAGTGAAATCTCCCTCTAAAGAGTAAAAATTAAGCCAGCTTTGAAAAAGAGTGGTTCAATTTTCAATTTTTAAGAGTGAGATTTCACACTTCAGAATAAGATTCTAAAAATTTAAGTCCACTTTAACGACCTATAATTTACGATCAAATTCGGAACAGAAAATTCTATTTACAATTTTACGTGTAACGAAAACATTTAAAAAGTATAAAATTCACGTATATACAAAATATATCAGGATACACAATTACACATTTATATTTAGGATATGCGATACACAAAATTATAAGTAGAATTTTATCTTGAATTTGGTCGCGAATTTATAGATCGTCTGAAGTGCGCTTTAGAGAGAAGAATTATAGATATTTACGATGATACAATATACGTATATAAGATTCCTGTCTGCCAAACGATCAAATTATTTGAGGGATCTTCTTTTTTAGTTACGATATTCGATGGAACTGGATTACGATGTGGTGGGCGTACCAGGTGGACCATCTTCTGGGATGATGGCGTTGCTACCACCAAGGGTAAACGTGTCTGCCCAAGGCGAAGTACCGGTCACTCTGCAGGTTTTCAGGATCAGATTACCATGCTCGGGTGTCGTTAGCGCTGAAATTCCTTTAGCGCTTAGATTGAATGTCACGGCGCCGCCCGGCACTAGATACAACGACACCATATTGGTCTTCAAGAGGAACAAGATTTGCTTGAAAGGTACGTGCAGGTGCATCCAACCATCGGCAACATTCCGCGCGTGACGGTTATGCGTGCTTGCAAACGATCATTATGATAATTTTAAAAAATGTCCACAAGGCTAATCGCACTTTATTATTCTCGTATATGAGAAAAATACGGGATCCTTATTTCATTATTCTTATACATGGAATTTTTTAGTACGATTTGAAATCCCGCGAGGCAGCCGTGCATTAACCGACAACTAGATCCGGATTCTAGATATTTTTTCTGTTGAAAGAACGCGTTTTTTTCCGGTTATTTTATTCAGAATCCATAAAAAAATCATAACAACGTGCGCTGTTTGTTTCACTTAAAATATGAAAATGCTAAAGTATGAATTATTTAATTCTTTCGTTTAGTGGCGTTTTACTGGCGTAATTAACATTGTAACTTCTCTCTTCAATTCTGAATAATGTTTATGTGATTCTTTTCCTCTCCCTCCTCTTTCTCTTTCTCTCGCTCTTTCAGATTTATATTTATTTAATAACCGTAACCCCACCCTCCCCTTAATTAATCAATAAATTTTGTTGTAGTACAACATCCAAAATTGTATAAATTAAATAAATTTTTTAATAATTCATGAAACACGTTAATTAATGGTTATATCACGCTGGCCTGGGAATTTCTGTGCCTTGTTATTTTCAATATTGATCTATAGTGTATTATATAAAGATTCATTTCAAAGGGTAATACTATTTAAGCTTTGTAATCTATATAACATATGTTATTCGCTTATGAATGTCCTGCAATGCAAGCGGTTCAATGAAACGCACTTTTGTTTATCTATACTTTAATGCTATTGCAGTATGTTGATAATTATTTCGTTTACGTAATCTCGGATTTAATTAGTTCGCGAACCCGGTTGAATATCTTCGTTACGATGAGACAGTTTCGACGCGGTCGCGATTAAAACAGAAACGCGCATTCATTTCGCGTCACGCGCAAACTCAATTTATCCACGCGATTTATAAACTCTGCTCTGAACTGATAACTTTGACGTCGTGATGTTAAACGTTTATAACGTGAATGAAAAGAATAACAATAACAGTTTTCAAAATGCAAAATAAAGCACCTGCGAGCTAATCACGTTGATATGTCGATGTATTATTGAGAAGCAGCTCATATTCTGTTGCAGTTGATATATGCGGGATGAAATATGCGATGTTTTTATTATAATAATATCATGGAGTACAATTGGTGATTACAATTTCAAAGTAGTAATTTATTTTATAGTAAACGGCAATTAACTCGAAATAGTCGATTTTTGGGTCTTTCCTAAATAAATGTCATCGTATTATAAATGCAAATTACGGACGTTTAAGTAATTATGTTTAAATAATGAAATTATATATACTATGTATACGTTCAGTTTACGTTATGCGAGAGAAATGGAAATAACGGACCCACGCGAGAGTACAAACGTAATTTCCGCACCACTTCCGACAAGGGTGCTTGTAAGCTGGTACTCATGGTACTTCACAGGCAGTTCTCTCGTCTCCGCAAACCTCATACGACCTCGAAAATGTATGTTTCCTGAAAAAACAAACCATGCAGCAGCGATGAATGCAATCTGGAAAATAACCTTGATTTTCGTTCCTCTCGCGCCATAATAGTTTGTCAATACTCCATACAGATTTTGTGTAACTAAAACGAATTTTTCATGCAGCTTTCGATAAAAATTCCACGTGAAATGAATTAGAACAATGGCACAAAGTAATAGGTACTATTTTTTTACTTTTATTTTTTTTTTTAATGAAAAGAAAATTGATAATATGATTGATTTCCGATTAAAATGATTTCGTTGGATAAAAGAGATATGAAAGAAATGCATTTTAAAATAATTCTTTGCATTCTATTTTTTAAACTGTAAAGAATGTTGAATAGATACGGAACCAAAAATCAAATAGAGATTTTTTTAATTAAATACTTTTATTGTTGTTATGTTATTACGTTCATTATACTTTACGTACAATTATCTTAAAACTTGGCGAACATTCAAGCAACTACACACCATAGTATAATAGAATATTGTTCGTGTCGGAAAATACATGCATTTACGTGATACAGGAAACGACCCGACGCGAGAGAATAGCAACAATAAAGAGAAAGAGACGAAAAAAAGAAAAAGAAATAGAAAAGAAAGAGCAAAGAAGAGAGAGAAAGCAGATCCGGATCCGGTTACCGAAGCGCAGGCGACGGTACAACAAAAAGCAATCCGCCGAGTAAAATTGAATCTCGCCGGGGGTCGGTGTATTTAATGAAAGAGAAGAGAAGGCAGAGGATCCCACCCTCGCCGAAGATCAAGAGGGTCGGCCGCGTAGAAAAACGAAGTAGATGGACAGAGGTGCGCAGAAAGGCAGGAAGAAGGACAAAAATAAGTAAGCGCCTCCGCGGTGAGGACCTTAGTTGCGTCCCGAAGAGCAGATTTCCTGCTTTGTCGAATTTGCTTCTTCCTCGTTCGCTCCCGCAACACCAAAGTACTAGCCGGGCTCTGACGAGTCCTTCGGCGATCGTTTCGAGCTCGAGAGGACCTGCTGCAATCTGAAAGCGTCTCGAGATCACTCGAAAATAATCGAATTCTCTATATGGAGACTCTATACTCGATCTTTGTGTAGAATTCCATATATTGGAGAATCCGCTGTCAAATCGAAAATAAAAGATTTAGTAATCCACATTGATTCTCTTAATTCTCAACTTCTAGCTACTTTAATATCTACAATTTCAGTCTTCGACGATTTCAATGGACTGAAAGCGTATTTAAGTTTTTTTGCTCGTATTGGAACGACGATATATATCGTTTTCAATACGTGACATTTTTCATTTTTATACTATTTTCAAATATTCAAATTATTTTACATCTCAAATATGTTCGAAAAATGTTGACGTTTTGAATTATCGAGTATTTTTGCAAGTTTTGCAAGCGTAAGCGTGTACTATGTGCAAAAGTATTGAAAAAAATATTTCGAACGAAAGTGATGCTAGTAAAAAATTTTATCTGACGTAATCCTGGATTTGCAATATTCAACATACGCGAGCGCAAAGTTTTCTTTATCTAAATTGTTCTCGATATGGAAGCGTTTTATTTTGTAGTATAAAATAAGTATATATATATATATACTTATTTTATACTACAAAATAAAACGCTTCCATATCGAGAACAATTTAGATAAAGAAAACTTTGCGCTCGCGTATGTTGAATATTGCAAATCCAGGATTACGTCAGATAAAATTTTTTACTAGCATCACTTTCGTTCGAAATATTTTTTTCAATACTTTTGCACATAGTACACGCTTACGCTTGCAAAACTTGCAAAAATACTCGATAATTCAAAACGTCAACATTTTTCGAACATATTTGAGATGTAAAATAATTTGAATATTTGAAAATAGTATAAAAATGAAAAATGTCACGTATTGAAAACGATATATATCGTCGTTCCAATACGAGCAAAAAAACTTAAATACGCTTTCAGTCCATTGAAATCGTCGAAGACTGAAATTGTAGATATTAAAGTAGCTAGAAGTTGAGAATTAAGAGAATCAATGTGGATTACTAAATCTTTTATTTTCGATTTGACAGCGGATTCTCCAATATATGGAATTCTACACAAAGATCGAGTATAGAGTCTCCATATAGAGAATTCGATTATTTTCGAGTGATCTCGAGACGCTTTCAGATTGCAGCAGGTCCTCTCGAGCTCGAAACGATCGCCGAAGGACTCGTCAGAGCCCGGCTAGTACTTTGGTGTTGCGGGAGCGAACGAGGAAGAAGCAAATTCGACAAAGCAGGAAATCTGCTCTTCGGGACGCAACTAAGGTCCTCACCGCGGAGGCGCTTACTTATTTTTGTCCTTCTTCCTGCCTTTCTGCGCACCTCTGTCCATCTACTTCGTTTTTCTACGCGGCCGACCCTCTTGATCTTCGGCGAGGGTGGGATCCTCTGCCTTCTCTTCTCTTTCATTAAATACACCGACCCCCGGCGAGATTCAATTTTACTCGGCGGATTGCTTTTTGTTGTACCGTCGCCTGCGCTTCGGTAACCGGATCCGGATCTGCTTTCTCTCTCTTCTTTGCTCTTTCTTTTCTATTTCTTTTTCTTTTTTTCGTCTCTTTCTCTTTATTGTTGCTATTCTCTCGCGTCGGGTCGTTTCCTGTATCACGTAAATGCATGTATTTTCCGACACGAACAATATTCTATTATACTATGGTGTGTAGTTGCTTGAATGTTCGCCAAGTTTTAAGATAATTGTACGTAAAGTATAATGAACGTAATAACATAACAACAATAAAAGTATTTAATTAAAAAAATCTCTATTTGATTTTTGGTTCCGTATCTATTCAACATTCTTTACAGTTTAAAAAATAGAATGCAAAGAATTATTTTAAAATGCATTTCTTTCATATCTCTTTTATCCAACGAAATCATTTTAATCGGAAATCAATCATATTATCAATTTTCTTTTCATTAAAAAAAAAAATAAAAGTAAAAAAATAGTACCTATTACTTTGTGCCATTGTTCTAATTCATTTCACGTGGAATTTTTATCGAAAGCTGCATGAAAAATTCGTTTTAGTTACACAAAATCTGTATGGAGTATTGACAAACTATTATGGCGCGAGAGGAACGAAAATCAAGGTTATTTTCCAGATTGCATTCATCGCTGCTGCATGGTTTGTTTTTTCAGGAAACATACATTTTCGAGGTCGTATGAGGTTTGCGGAGACGAGAGAACTGCCTGTGAAGTACCATGAGTACCAGCTTACAAGCACCCTTGTCGGAAGTGGTGCGGAAATTACGTTTGTACTCTCGCGTGGGTCCGTTATTTCCATTTCTCTCGCATAACGTAAACTGAACGTATACATAGTATATATAATTTCATTATTTAAACATAATTACTTAAACGTCCGTAATTTGCATTTATAATACGATGACATTTATTTAGGAAAGACCCAAAAATCGACTATTTCGAGTTAATTGCCGTTTACTATAAAATAAATTACTACTTTGAAATTGTAATCACCAATTGTACTCCATGATATTATTATAATAAAAACATCGCATATTTCATCCCGCATATATCAACTGCAACAGAATATGAGCTGCTTCTCAATAATACATCGACATATCAACGTGATTAGCTCGCAGGTGCTTTATTTTGCATTTTGAAAACTGTTATTGTTATTCTTTTCATTCACGTTATAAACGTTTAACATCACGACGTCAAAGTTATCAGTTCAGAGCAGAGTTTATAAATCGCGTGGATAAATTGAGTTTGCGCGTGACGCGAAATGAATGCGCGTTTCTGTTTTAATCGCGACCGCGTCGAAACTGTCTCATCGTAACGAAGATATTCAACCGGGTTCGCGAACTAATTAAATCCGAGATTACGTAAACGAAATAATTATCAACATACTGCAATAGCATTAAAGTATAGATAAACAAAAGTGCGTTTCATTGAACCGCTTGCATTGCAGGACATTCATAAGCGAATAACATATGTTATATAGATTACAAAGCTTAAATAGTATTACCCTTTGAAATGAATCTTTATATAATACACTATAGATCAATATTGAAAATAACAAGGCACAGAAATTCCCAGGCCAGCGTGATATAACCATTAATTAACGTGTTTCATGAATTATTAAAAAATTTATTTAATTTATACAATTTTGGATGTTGTACTACAACAAAATTTATTGATTAATTAAGGGGAGGGTGGGGTTACGGTTATTAAATAAATATAAATCTGAAAGAGCGAGAGAAAGAGAAAGAGGAGGGAGAGGAAAAGAATCACATAAACATTATTCAGAATTGAAGAGAGAAGTTACAATGTTAATTACGCCAGTAAAACGCCACTAAACGAAAGAATTAAATAATTCATACTTTAGCATTTTCATATTTTAAGTGAAACAAACAGCGCACGTTGTTATGATTTTTTTATGGATTCTGAATAAAATAACCGGAAAAAAACGCGTTCTTTCAACAGAAAAAATATCTAGAATCCGGATCTAGTTGTCGGTTAATGCACGGCTGCCTCGCGGGATTTCAAATCGTACTAAAAAATTCCATGTATAAGAATAATGAAATAAGGATCCCGTATTTTTCTCATATACGAGAATAATAAAGTGCGATTAGCCTTGTGGACATTTTTTAAAATTATCATAATGATCGTTTGCAAGCACGCATAACCGTCACGCGCGGAATGTTGCCGATGGTTGGATGCACCTGCACGTACCTTTCAAGCAAATCTTGTTCCTCTTGAAGACCAATATGGTGTCGTTGTATCTAGTGCCGGGCGGCGCCGTGACATTCAATCTAAGCGCTAAAGGAATTTCAGCGCTAACGACACCCGAGCATGGTAATCTGATCCTGAAAACCTGCAGAGTGACCGGTACTTCGCCTTGGGCAGACACGTTTACCCTTGGTGGTAGCAACGCCATCATCCCAGAAGATGGTCCACCTGGTACGCCCACCACATCGTAATCCAGTTCCATCGAATATCGTAACTAAAAAAGAAGATCCCTCAAATAATTTGATCGTTTGGCAGACAGGAATCTTATATACGTATATTGTATCATCGTAAATATCTATAATTCTTCTCTCTAAAGCGCACTTCAGACGATCTATAAATTCGCGACCAAATTCAAGATAAAATTCTACTTATAATTTTGTGTATCGCATATCCTAAATATAAATGTGTAATTGTGTATCCTGATATATTTTGTATATACGTGAATTTTATACTTTTTAAATGTTTTCGTTACACGTAAAATTGTAAATAGAATTTTCTGTTCCGAATTTGATCGTAAATTATAGGTCGTTAAAGTGGACTTAAATTTTTAGAATCTTATTCTGAAGTGTGAAATCTCACTCTTAAAAATTGAAAATTGAACCACTCTTTTTCAAAGCTGGCTTAATTTTTACTCTTTAGAGGGAGATTTCACTGGAAAAAATTTTTAAAAATTAACATAGGCAAATTCTTAAGAAGTCATTTATAGGCTCGTGTTTCAACACAAACTTCCTTCTCGCGCGTCGATATTTCGTATCGGAAAAGTATTCCAGTTATCGTCCGCCGGACGATATGCCGACACGTAATAAAAATAGCGCGCGACGCCCATAACTCATAAAATGCCAGACTCGCAGTCCCTTCTCACGATCACCGCATATACGATTGCGCATATTAACGTTATAGATATATGAATATATATCGCCGCCGTATCGGTCGGCATGCGATATTTTACATTAAATCCCACACGTCGGTCTATTCGTATTTACTGCCACCTATCTCGTAACCTTCGAGCCCGAGTCGAGCCAAGTCCGCATCCTCAGGTAGTTGCGATCCTGGTAGGCACGACTTCACCACCCCCATTCTGTCATTCGAGATTGGTCCTTATGCGACGAGGGAAGGACGAGACGGGGTGACGGCGACTAGTGTGTTCAGACACGCCACAAGTTTTATGAGGTGGCATAAATAACCTGGTTAGTGCTTCGTGATGCGGTGTCAACGGAAAGGCGACTCCACCCTCCCGGCTCTCCGGTAATCGTCGCGCTGGAGGGTTGCGGTGGCGTGACACCTGCCTATCGTACCCCCATAGCGCACTCGAGATCGCGTACCTCTCTTTCTTTTTCCTTCTCCCTTTTAATATTTATTATTTTTTTCTATTCTAAATCACACGTACACGCGTCATGAGCGAGATGAATGGACCATGCACGCGTGTCACGACACTCCCCGTGGAATATCCGTGCATAAGATACCACGTATATCCCTCCTCCCGTTTGTATCAAGACTGTCAAGCAACTCTTAGATCACATTTCACATAGTCGGGTCTTTCCCTTTAATTACAGAAAGTGGCTCAATTCACGGTGGACGATTTATTTTGATTCAAGGATTGCAAAGGTATCACGCGAGTAATTATTCATAGTCGTTGATGTCGCGATAGAAAGAGATCGTGAGAGAATTATGGCTTCGAGTTATCTTTAACAGATTCTATTACTGTAAATTTAATTACAGTTAAGTATTTATGCTAAATAATTTTTTTACGTTTACCAAGAAATGTAAACAATCAATATAAATTTATTTTTATGTAATTAATTTGATACTTTTTGTATAGAATCAATTGCAGTGCATATAACAACTTTTTTTAAAAGAAACTATTCAACAAACTTTCCGTCGTAAATACAGGGGGGCAGTTAAAGCTCTCTCGGAAGAGTAGACAAATGACGAATGGCATTTCCGATTTTCTTCAACAGGCACGCGAGCTTTTTCATACTGAACGCTCTCGCCCTGGCATTTGTTCTAATTGACGGTAACTTAATGACGATGCGGTTGAATCGAGGACGCGCTGTCGAGGGTGGTTTCGAGACGGGACGCCATTTGCCTTGTAATCGCTTCTCGAGGGTGGCGATGACGTGACATCTATCCGTCGCGTACGACCTGCCAGAGAATAAAACGTGTTTTCACCGTTCTACCTACGCGACGGGTAGTAATTGACAGAAGTGCCTCGTTCTCTCGTCGAAAAGCTACCCTTTTCTTTCACTGCCGCACCGCTCTTTTCTCCCACGATAAATCAACTGCGTCCTGGCTAAACGCGCTCACGTCTCTCGGAATTGCTCTTCGAACTCTCGTTCGGTGTGAGAGAAACGGTCGATATCGCTAAACAAATCTAGATTGATTTGTGGTGTGCTGCAAATGTATTTTATGACGCGAGACAAGAGTTATGGCAAGACAAGAGTAGAATTAAAACAGAAAGTATCAATAACGTCAATTCCAACAAATCATAAAAATAGTCGTGTAGCAATCAATAAAGCTGAAGTATAATAAAAATTTCTTTTCCTTCTTTTTCTTCCTCATATAGTAATCATTTAATTTAATTACAGGAGAAATAATATATTTCTTTTGTAACATTATTACATTTGACAAAACAGTAACAAAAAAATAAATATAAATTAATTCCTAAAGCTCTTTAATAATACAAGATTAAAACTTTTAAAGAGTCAGTTTTGATGATGATGTCTGGATTATAATTAATATCAGAGTTTTTTCCCTCTTTTTTTTCTTTTTCTTTGCGATTAACATTTTAGGTGTATTAAAAATTATTCATCAATTTCAATATAATTGACACTGAATGATCAAAAACTGATTTTAAACCGATAAAATTTAAGTTTGCAATGGTGAATTTTTGTTTTAGTGAGCTACCT
>Ga0157363_1005122_pt1 | contig 12186 bp, 7 predicted proteins | sample AttsexASBM1_FD_111477 | JGI IMG/M metagenome (GOLD analysis project Ga0157363, IMG submission 111477) | Fungus gardens microbial communities from leaf cutter ant in Ribeirão Preto, State of São Paulo, Brazil - Atta sexdens ASBM1 | ecosystem: Host-associated > Fungi > Mycelium > Unclassified ...
CGTGCTCACTACTGTGCACCCTACCCTAAATGACCATGTGTATGACATGAGGCCAACATGTGTTGTCCATGTTGTATGATGTCACTTTATTCCAGAACCTTCTACTCTCTTCTCTTGAGTCCCGTGATCAGTCTTGTGACTATGCCACCAACTTGTGACTGATGTGACAGTGTGACTGATAAACCCTAACCCGAGTTGTTCTAAAAATAGAAAATAGAAAATAAAAGAAAATGAAAAAAGAAAAATAAAGTAAGAGAGAAAATAAAATGAAGTCCACTGTCAACGATCTTGACAATGTGCAACACATGGCTGTTTAGGGTAGGGTAGAAGTAGCTAGCACAGACCTTGTAGATTTAGTATATAAGATAGACTATCTTGTACAGAGTTCTCTATCGAGTTCTCTTATGTTAATCCAATACAAGGTTCTATTTATTGACCCACTCTAAGGTCTTTGAGTCGTAACACTCAATACCAAAAGATGGAGTTGTGAAAAAAGCTCCCAAAATCCATAATGTGGCTCTTCTTTGCATGCTTCTAAGAATCTTGAGAGGGTATGAAAGTAATACTCTATTGAGTTATGTTCCAATAAAGTTGGTCTAAGGAACATGAGGTCAATGACTGAGCCCGACTCTTGTTGATTGTTAGAGTACCTAGTAGGGACACAATTAGTGAGCTCAGACATTTCCAAATGAAAAAAATCTGCAATGTCTAAAAGAATATCTTTATAAATAGAATGAAGCCAAAAGTTAGGATCCCAACTGCAGTCCCTAATATTAAAATCACCAGTCATGATAAGGACATTGTTAATATCAACTTCTATATCCTTAAGATACTTCAAAGCTGATTGTAATGGGTCCAAATATACATTGATTAAGAAGTATACTAGACTGCAATTGATGAAGAAAACATAAGAAATATTCCAATGATTGAAAATGTCTTTGTATAGAGAAAAACAAAGAGACATGAGTCTAATGTTGATATAAGTAATAACTCTGGGAGAGTCACCACTGTTAGCTGTATTTCTGGAAAAAGTTGTCCAGCTAAGATGATTTGATACCCCTACTAATTCTTCTCCTTTACTATTCTTCAAACTGGGTAGCAATTGAATGAAAGACCAAGAAGGTTCTTGAATGAATATAATGTCAAAAAAGTGTTGAGTCTTGAGAATCATGTTGATGATGAAATTGTTCTTACAAGTGTTTTGCAAAAAGATTTTGATATCCTTCAAAATCATGCTTGAACACTGTTCACAACTAAACAAATTGATTGCTTCCTATTGTCACAAAGTTCATGATACTTCTTGGAGTGCCATTTTTTGTTGAAGCAATGCCTCCAGAACAGACATTGATTCAAGTCAGTTTGATGTTTGCCTTTACAGTTTAGACACTTCAAAGTATAAGGGTATAATTCTTCCTATTTGATTTCTAATATAAGAGAGTTAGTCTTCAGGTTAGCTTTGCAACACTATGCAAAGTGACAATGATGTTCAGTCTTGTGAGGACCATTGCACTTTACTTGAACCCTGAATTCTACATGAAAATGTAGTATACTCCTATTTCTAGTAGTTCTTGTATTGAAGGACTCTTGGGTTTATATTTGCCCCTCAAATCATCATGATATAGTTTCCAATGTTGAAGCACCTGTTGATGAGGCCTTTTACTTTACTACTACTTTGCAAGTCCCAAATATCCAGCCAAATAATAGCCATGTCAGATCTTGGCAATACCTTGATGATTCTTGGTCTTAATGCAATCACAATGTTGTTGAATATATGGTTGTTTTTAATTATGGTTTCAACCACATTCATAGACAGCAGAGTATTCATATTTTCCATGAGGTATGGAATTTCTATGATTTTGAGATATAATTTTGATTGCAGTAGTCAAGAGAATTCAATATTGTTAGCTTCTATGTGGTTGACATTCTTAATGTAGCTTTCCACAGTTTGGAGGTCTGACAGAGAGGTGACTTTGTTAGTAACAATAACTATGCCTACCTGTTCTACTTAAACAAAATCAGCTTTGATATCTGACTTGATGTTCTTAAGTGCTCTGTTAATATTGCTGATATGAGTACTTGCTTCAGATAGGAATTTAGAACTGTCATTATTGTTCATCAGAACAATGATTTGTTTCCTCAAAGGCCCTTTCATTATTATATTGATTTTAGGCCTTGGTTTACTGTCCTCTTTGATAATTTTCTGGATGTTTTTGATTTTATTTACTTATAGATTAGGAAATGTTTCTTCTTTGATTTTGAGAACTTCCATAGTGTTGTTGATTGACAAATTTGATGCTTGAGCATATGACTTTGTCTTTCCTTTTGATTGATCACCCTTTTTGAAGAATTCAGTAATCTTATTGACCTTCTTAGGTGTTTTTGCTGGGATCAGAGAGAAGAGTTTGTTAATGCTTTCCAGTTTCTCACCATCCTTAACATTGTTGTTTTTTAGAGTATTAGAGAAGGTAATCTTCAGTTTAAACTTAGTAGCAACTTTGTTTCTGAAAGAAATGCTATTACTGTCAGCAATGAGCACATCCCATCCTTTATTGTAGATGGCTGAAATAAAGTTCCAAGCCTCTTTACCTATGCCTTTAAAATCCTTGAAATCATTAATTTTACCTTTCTCAACCTTTTTATTGAGAATGTAGTTTGACATTTGATATAAAGAAGTTTTGATGTTCTTAATATCAGATGTGATGTGTTCCATAGAACCATGAATAGAAATGGGATGGAAATCACCATCCTAGGTATTTTGTTTCATAGCCTGATTTATATCATATGGTAGTTGGATATTGAAGGCTTTCTATGGAACGCTATTAGCATTATTATTAGAAGTACCCTTACCACAAGGCTTGGATGCTGTCTTTAGGGCAGGGCCCTCATGTTTACCACATTGTTCATCCATAGTACTATTGGTGTCAGCTGCCATACTAATTCATTCCTCATCCTTTTTCTTATCTTTGTAAGATAGTTGAGAACTGTCTACTGGTTCTTGAAGGTCAACATCAGGTAGGTTGTTATTGATTTCCATATGCTCATGGTATGAAATAAAAGAGCATCTCAAAGAAATTGACATATTCCTCAAGTTCAATTTGGAAAAGAAAGGAGATCTCTCTCTAATATCATTCATATCCACATCGGAAGGTAAATGAGTTATTGAGAGTCAAAAAGAATTAGCTGAAGAGTGTGAAACTTGTATATCCACAACTTCTCTTACAGGTGCTACCATACAAGATGGAGGTAAGAGAGAAAGGAGTGATGTCTGACACTTTTCTTTCTTTTGCTAATTAATTAGTATTACAAAATTATTTTATTTTATCAATTAATTTTATTTTTGTTTCTGAAAAGTAAAAATAAGAGAAAATAATTAAGTAAGTAATATAAAAGATAAGGAAACTCCATTATAAATGTATAAAAGCTGAAGTTTAAACTTTTGTTATATAGTAGAACCTATTCTAAACCCTACACTCAGTGTTTCTCTATAGATTGTTTTGATTAAATATATAGTACCACTTGAGTTTTCAAGTGTTTTAGACACTTATTCAAGAACTAGTAAATACTCTGTAATTTCCAGTCTGATAATTGATCATAGTACAACTCATAGTCTCACTACTATTAACACTAAACTCTGATATTAAAATAATACACTTCTTTTATCAGAATTCTCTCTGTTGACTCTGGTTTAATATCTAAAGTTGTGACCAAGGAACATGTAGATAACAAAGCATATAAGCTAAACCCAAGATTATTCTAGAAAGCTCACAACTTTATAAATTTTAGTAAGTTTCCATAATTATTAAATGCTAACTAATCCCATAGACTTTTCCTCTCAAGTATAAACTACACCTAATAGTATTATCAGATTCCCAAGTTTGCTGTCACATCTGTATAGTCTTATTTACTCTCTGTTTATCTTACTTTACTATAGTTTCTTCTAATGATGTTCTTCTGATACAACTCTTTAACTTACTCAGGGTTAAACCCTGTTCCACTTCCTAGAATACTATTCAACTCTGTCCCATGTCTAAGCAAACATTTTGATAGAACCTTCCCACCAAATACTCTACAGCACTTAAGATGAATAAATCAATGAGAATATTCTTTTCTCTTGTTTCCAACTTGTACTATCTAATATGTGTAGACTGTTTCATCTGTTGCAGGTTCAAGTATTATCTTTATAGACAATAATTTCAACTGGAAGAATGCTACTGAACCTTTCCAACCACATAATTCTTGACATTTTTCTTCAGGCTCCTGCTTAAGACACTAGTCAAGCCAGCAATTAAATGATCGGTTGGTAGATATGCTTAGTTACATTGCTTTTTTTTTTTTTTTAAATCAGCAATTTATTACATGGGGCACAATGGCAGTCCATGCCTACAGGAGGAATTATGTACAGAGTATTAATACCCTAACCTTTTTTATGTAGTTACCCAACACAAAGGATTACTAAGAAATTGAACCCATAACCTCAAGTAGGTTTGAGGTAGGCATAATACACATGAACAGGGGGCTCTTCCACTATGCCATCTCTCCCCCCTTAGTTACATTGCTAACAACCTAAACAATCAAACATCTACACCTTCTTCAAACCTACAGAAACTAAAGCCTGAATTCCCAACATTTTCAGTAGTACTAAGCTAGATAAGCTCAATAATTTCTTGTTTCAATACTGTTTGTATTTTCACTTTTTTTTAATTTTTTATAAAATCAACAATTTATTATATGGAGCACATAAGTAGACTGTGGTAGCTACTTCATAACTATATTACATAGGAATGGACAATATAGGAATTGAAATAAAAGAAAGGAAAAAGAAAAGGGAAATAAATGAGAATAAAATGAGAATGAATATCAAAGCTATTGTACAAGTAAAGGCTACTCTACTATGTGATACTTTCTCTAAAAAAGAATACATTCAGATGGAATTCTGAAAATGACACAAGATAACTAATTATATCTCTTCTTGGATTCCAATAATTGTTAAACCTCATGCAATTATGGAGAATATGACATCTTGACTCTGCTAGGTAATTTCCACATGGGCAACTGAAATCTTCGTTGGGAAAAAAACAAAGGCAGTACTCTTCTATAGAAGCATAATTAATAATAGCTCTTGTAGCTCTCATATATAAAGAGTTCAAGTGCTTAAAGTACTTAATCCACAAATCTTCTTTGGTGTACAAAGATTCTATAGGATAGAGATCATTATCTAATAGGCCAAGAAATTGTCTGCCTTAGCATCAGACACTTGAAAAGTCATTTTCCAAGTTTTTAAGATATTGTCACATTTACTCTTTTTGTCTCTTTGTCTACTATGGATTGAAGAGGCCAGTTGTTGTTACTTGGATAGTCTCAAAATTTGATAGAGTTTGAGGGATTTTTATTAAAGAATTCCTTGAGATCTTTCAATATAGCTAACAATTGATATTGATAAGGATGGATCAATAAGTCAAAAATTTGATAAGCCACATGTATAGCATTTGTGATGACAATTATGTGAGAGACACCTGGGACTTAAATGGTCTGGTTGATGCCACATCTGATAGTAAGCAGTTTGGCTTCCATAGAAGTAATGCTGACTACATGATGTATTATTTTCTTGATAGGATTTGAAAATGAATGGATGTGTGCAATTGATATAGCTATATTGTTCTTGATGCTAGCATCTGAAACTATAATGACAGATTTGGAATTGGATGGGACATTGAGAACAAATTCATCAAGCTTGTGAATATGAGTAGTCTTGCTTTCTTTATTTCTGCAATTTGTTTGATAAAAGTGACTAGAAACAGTATCAACTGATTGAGAACCTGAAGAGAATTCACTATTGAGAGAGTTAAAAATTCCATTAAGACAATTGTTAATGTCTATAACAGAACTTTTGATTTTCAGTTATTATTTAGGAGTCATATTTTCCAGTGATAGAGAATTGGTATTTTCAGCATGTCTGCTGTCAAGATGAAACTTAATAGTATGATTGTTTAAGAGAGTAGACATTCTAAGTTGATGTTATCCACTGAGTTTCTGAAGATATAGATAGATGAGAACTAAATCAGCTATGGCTTCAATTCCCAAGGTAAGAGATGTACAAAAGGCATCTAGAATCCATAAAGCAGCTCTCCTTTGTTATGGTGTGCTTAGACACTAATATTTTTCTTTTCTTTTATCTATTTTTCTTGATTTAATATTTTTTTTCTTTGGATTTTTATTTTTATTTTATTTTATTTTGACAATGAAGAGGCATGTGACTGCAGTCACATAACATGTCACATGATGTGAGGTCATAAGCCTAGACTCTGGGAGAAAGAACTGGAAGAATGATATCAGAGTATATATATATGGCATGGTATCCTTATAGAAGACATAAGGTTGACACATGGTGGAAGCATAGACTACACATGGACATCAGGGAAGGGCTATTTATTATTAGCATGGACCATGAGGACTTTGTATAAATAGTATAGGAGTACAGTGGAGACTTCTTGTCAAGTTCTCTTGTAATCCCCACTTAATATCCTACTGAGAGATTTACTTATTGTACTACTATTAGTCTTTGTGATTAGTGGTTGCTATAACATTCTTTGCATTTTTCTGAGCTCCTTGAAAGAGTATGGCAGTAGTGTTTTGTAGTAATACCACAGTAGAAATGCATAAAGAGTGATAAGAAGTATACAAGTCCTATATAGAAGATGTTTTTGGTGGAGAAGTAAACTACACATGGAGTTTCCCAGCATTTTCATGCACTTGACAGTTAACAAAGCTTTGTTCAAATAGAATTTGACATGCTGTCTAAATAAAAGCTTTCTATAGAGAATAAACCCAAGATAATACCAGATATCTTTGGGGCAAAGAACAAAACCTCCAAGGCAACTGAGGTCCAGGAAGGGAGGGTTGAATATCCTATGTAATCTAGAGAAATAAAAGACTTTAGTTTTTCTATGTTCAATAATAAGTATAAACTGTTCAAGTAAGGAGGAAATGATATTGTAGCTACAAAAAAGATGAGAGTTTGTTTTTTCCAATGATTTTCCTTGTGATATAAAAAGTCCATCATCTACAAATGATAGAAATGAAGCTGGGATTTTTAGATTTTTTGCTCTTTTTTCAAACATGTGAAAAATTGGTAAAAGGTAGAGAGCTAATAAGATTGGAAATAAAGCAGAGCCTTGTCCTACACTAACATTAACATTGAAAAATGGAGAATAAAAATTGTTCCATAAGTATTAGATTTTTCTGCCTACTAGATAATCAGAAAAGAATGAAGAAATTCTTAGATCAAACCAGCTTTATCCAGTATTAACAGAAGAAGTTAATGATTTAGCAACAGGAAGAACTAAGGCAATTGTCATATCTCAAACTCCAAAACATGTCTAAAACATATCCAATTTCAATACAACATCAAATTCCTATGGTTATTTGGCTTTATTTGTGCCCAAAACTCTGTCAGTAGTTTGGTACTTTATAATAGACTTAATTCTCTCAAATTTCTACAGTTATTTGGCTTTATTTGAGTTAAAATATAAAGTCATCTTTATGTATTTCTATTGCCTAGTTATTGTTATGACTTAAAGATCTTAGAGTGGGTCAATGAATAGAACCTTGTATTGGGTTAACACAAGAGAACTTGATAAAGAACTCTGTACAGAAACATCTACCTTATATACTAAACTTCAATGGTCTGTACTACTACTTCCCTAGCCTACCCTAAAGACCATATGTTCTCCTTAAGGTTAACATGTATGATACATGTTGTATAATGTCATTCTTCCATAACCTTCTTTGTCCTTCTCTATGTCTCATGACTTGTGACCATGTCATCTGATGTGACTGATGTGTGACAGCATAATCTTGTCACTCTAACCCTAATCCTAAGTTCAAAAATAGAAAAATAAATGAAAATAAAAGTAAAAAAGAAATATTAAATGAAAAAACTAGTGTCTAAGGTTTGCAACTCTGATAGTTATCTTCTTCAAACTCTGCAAAATTACTTGGACTTTATATAAAGTTTTCTTCTTTCCAATCTAAACTCCTATTTAGTATTTTACTATTGAAACATCTGCTTGGAGATCTGTTTTAACTGCTCTTGTTGTTAGTTTATATATTTAAGGCAGGTGATTACTTTGTAATAGCTAGCCTGATAATCAACTAAAGTTGATGCTAAATCTCTAGTGTCAACAGTGACATGTTTTGCTCTCTTTCTTATAACTTCTTACAAGACTATCCTTTGAAATTGCAACCATGCAGCTTATAGAAGGCACAACAGATAAGTTGAGGCCAAAGTTGTTCCAACAAGTTTGCATCACTGATCTCATTACATAGAGTTTCTACACTATGCATATCTAAGCCAACTCCATGGACTTTCACCTTCAAGTATGAACTGCACCTAACAGTGATATTGAATGCAAGTATACTCATTTGAAGACTTTTAACCCATCTTAAACAAATTAAGCAGGTCAAAAAATGTCTGCACCAGTAGTCAATCATTGTTTTAGTCCACCAAGTTGATTGGAATAAATGAAATTATTTGAAATTGCTTGAAATTAAAGTTTTTCTCTGATGACTTTGTTAATAAGTTTTTCTAGCATATTCAATGGAAAAATAGGACAAAATGTCTTGGGTGAATTGTAAGAAGCCTTATTTGGCTTAGGAATAACAATTGACAATGTCATTTTAAAATGGAATAGCCAATGACCTAGATTGATACATATGTTAGTAATGTTGACAAAAATGTTCAAACATATATTGTCTATAACAATTAATTTAACATGTTTCCATAACACCCTATCTGGACCAGGTGTAGATGAGTTATTGCATTTGGTGATAGCACTTTTGAATTCTTCAGTCAAAAAGGGCCTATTCTCATACTGATCTAGACAGAATTTCATTCAAGATATCAGTGTTAACTTAACAATTTTGTGCCAAGTTGAAGGGTTGGTGAAGTGCTTGTTATAGATTGTTGAGCTCTATATATGGTTGTATATTATATCACAATGCTTCAATAGCTGAGAGTTTTCACTTCTTGATCCAATTTATAAAATTCTAGGGTCTTTGGTTCTTTGGTGCAATTTCTTGGATTTTGTCATCAAAAAACAATCATTTAGTCTTCTTGAAGGTACTCCTGAATGCTTTCTAGTCATTGGTTTGTTTGGATGTTCTGTAATTTGCTCAAATGTTTATACCAAATGAAATCTGACTTGTTTTCAAATTCTTGAACTATGAGTTCAAATAAGTCTTTATATATTAGATGCCCAGTGTTAACTTTCTTAATGGTCTCTATTAATTCAAAGATGAACTTATCTTTCTCTTCACTGTTTTTGATAATCATATATTGTTTATCAGGAACAAACTTCTTGATGATGGGAATGTCAACTGTTAATGGAGCATGATCAAACAAATATTCAAGTTCAGGATGAATAGTATAGTTGTCAAATTCCAAGGAGTTTGGCCTGAGAAACATGAGATCAATGACAGAATTTGTGTCATTTGTATTGTCTGAATATCTAGTAGAGACTTGATTAGTAGATTGTAATAACAGAAGATCAAAAGAGTTAGCAACATTGACAAGTAAATTGCCATGAATCAAATAAAAGGAAATTGAAGGATTCCAAATGCTATCTCTAATATTAAAGTTGCTAGCCATGACTAAAACATTATGAACATTCACTTTGATATCCTTGAGATACTTTAAATCTGATTGATTTGCATCTGAATGGATGTTAATGATATAGTAAATATCACTGTTACTGAAGAAGGAAAAGCAACAAATATCCTTGTGATTAAAAATGTCCTTACATAAAGAAAAACACAAATGAGACAGTTGAATATTAATGTATGAAATGATACTGAGATAGTTATTATTATTCAAAGATGTCCTGGAAAATGTAATCCAGTCATGATGGTTAAGAGCATCCATTATATTGTCTTCTTCTTTGCTTGAAGAACTCAGAACAGAACAAATGAACAACCACAGTAGTTCTTGAATGAAAATAACATTGAAATCCTTATTGATTTCTAAAATCACATGTTGGTGAGAAACTTGTTCTTTTGAACATTTTGTGAAAAAAGCTAAATATTATTAATAATCATACTTAAGCACTGCTTACAGTTGAGTGAATTGATTGCTTTCTGATTTCTTGGAATTTTTGATATTTCTTCATGTACTACTTCCTATTAAACTAATGCCTCTAGAATAGGCATGCATTGGAACTGGCCTGATGATTGTCTTTGCAGTTTAGGCATTTAAAGATATATGAGCAGAGCTCATCTTGCTTGGTTTCTAAGCATGGTGGATTTATCTTAAAATTTGCCTTACAACACCAAGTAAAGTGTTGATGGTGTTCAAGTTTGTGCAGTCCATTGCACTTAATGCATCTTGAACCCTAAGCTCTATAAGCAAAGATGGTGTGTTCCTACTTCTAGCAGTTCTTGCACTAGAGAACTCCAGGGTTCATGTTCATACCTCATATAGTAACAATGTAGCTTTCAACATCGAAGCAATGGTTAATGAGAGTCTTGGCAGATGTACCACTTTGGAAATTTTATATATTGATCTATACAATTGTTATATTAGATTCTGGAGAAACTTTGACAATATGTGGCTTTGATGTGATGTTGATATTATTGAAAATGTGAGTAGACTTTATGATTGATTCAATAATGCCTGAATTGACAGGAGTATTAGTGCTTTCAATACAGTAAGGTATATCTAGAATCTTCAAGTAATGAATTGGAAAGATAAGCAGTTTGAATGCCATTTGAGTCTATAGAGTTTGTATATCTGATGTAGTTCTCAACCACTCTAAGATTAGAAGAAGAGACAACTTTATTAGAAGTGACTATGAGACTATGATGGTTGAAGCAGATGAAGTCAATAAAGATGTCTAACTTAATGTCCTTAAGAGCATGATTGATGTTAACAATGTGTTCTTCTGAATATGCCATGAACTTAGTGATATTTTCATTACTCATAGAGATAGAGATCTGCTTGTGTGATGGTCCCTTGGTAGTTATATTAATATGAGGTTTTGGCTTACCTGTATTGTTGATCATTTTGTGAATGTCTTCTATTTTCTTTTATAAGAGGTGAGAAAAGTTTTCTTTGAGTTTAAGAATATCTTTGACATTCTCAGTTGATGCTTATGCATATGTGCATCCTTTATTTTTACCAGAATGGTTTGAAAAGTATTTGTTCTTGTTGTGGAATTTTGATTTATTAAGTTCTTCCTTAAATAGTCTAGAAAAACAGAAGAAGGGGAGGGATATTTGAGAATTTGATGGGTTTTGATGGTGTTGTATTCTTGAATATATTATTAGTTGTTCTAATATTGACTTTATTCCCAAACTGAGTGGAAACTTTGTAGCAGAATGTGATATTGTTGTTGTCTATTTTCAAGTCATCCTATTTGTTATTATAGATGGCCAATATAAAATTACAGGCTGCTTGCCTAAAACCTACCAAACAGGATATATCCTTTTCTCTGTATTTCTTGAGGTTTCTTTCACTGATAAAGGAAGCAATGTGGTTTAAGAATAATTTGATATTATATAAGTTATCCTGTGTCTTCTCAATAGTTCTGAATAAGGAGATCAGATTGAAGTTGCTATTCCATAGGTCAGAATTAGCTAGCTATGTACTAGAATAGGAAATTGAAGTTGACTCAAAACTATGAGATTGAGTTGTGTAGTTGGTGTTGTGCTCAACATATGTAGAAGACATGCTGTTTTCCTCATTGGCCTTGTCCTGGTTATTGGAAGTCTCCTGCTGAATGGACTGGCATAATAGTTGAAAGTTCTGGATATCTACTTGTTTGTCCCAGGAAAGCTTCTTATTCTCCACTTCTATTCTGTTAGTATAGAGTTGAGATGATAAATTGGAATAGATAAACAACTCACTTCAAGAGTTTGGGCTTGGTGCAGTAGATCTACCTCTTGGTACATCTATGTTGACATTCTCAGAGATGTTGTTAATCTTTATTGGGTTAGACATAGCTAAGTAAAAGAGAAAATTGTTTGTATTTGCAATATCTCTTATAGGCACTCCTATATTATGAATCAAAGCTCTTAGAGTTGGATGATGAAGTAACCTTGTATAGGATTTACACAAGAGAACTCGATGGAGAACTCTGTACAGAATAGTCTACCTTTATATACTGGATCCTCATGGTCTGTGCTAGCTATTTC
>Ga0157363_1005124_pt1 | contig 12184 bp, 5 predicted proteins | sample AttsexASBM1_FD_111477 | JGI IMG/M metagenome (GOLD analysis project Ga0157363, IMG submission 111477) | Fungus gardens microbial communities from leaf cutter ant in Ribeirão Preto, State of São Paulo, Brazil - Atta sexdens ASBM1 | ecosystem: Host-associated > Fungi > Mycelium > Unclassified ...
CATGTTGATCATTCTTCCGATTTCACCGATGTATAATTTCCCGCAAGGTATTTTGTATACTCTCCTGAAACTGAGTAGAGATCTTTGATCTTTAAAATTTCTCAAGATTTGCTCAATCTTCCTTGGAGGTTTGAAAAGAGTTCGGATATTGTTTATTCAAAATGTCAATTCGATCTATTGTTCTTTTTACATATGGGAAAATAGAAAAACTTCTTCCTATTTCTTGTGTGTCTGAGTTGTTTTTTGTCCTGCTCTACATCCTTCTTGTATTTGTTCTGCTGTAAGATTTGTTTCAAATGGTTAAGTTCTGTTTATAGGTAGATATTCTTTATCAGAGATACTGGATGTTTTATGCACAAATGAGTGTATTGTCGACTGTTTTTGTGCTGAGTGGTAATGTGATTCGGTACGTAAGTATCGGTTAGTGTATGTTGGCTTCTTGTATATACTTGATGGCCCAATATATTGTCAGTCTTTTTTGCGGCAAGAAGAAAGAACAATCAGAACAATGAAGAACATTGGAAAAGGGAATCATTCTCTTCTATGTCATAGTAAATCGAATATTGGGATTGTTGAGAAGTTTAAGAATTTATGAAGTTCACTACCATTGATGTTCTTTTATATGCATGTTAATTTTCAGATTACGAATGTGTCATATATAACGAAATCAAACTTCTAGTTTATTGGTCGTCTTACGAAGGATCTCTTCCTCGAAGTACCCCATGAACATGTTCCCTGATAGCAAAGTATTAGCAATTTGCGGTAACAAATTCGATCAGATTTTGATTACAAAATTATAGCTATCTGTGTCCACATTTAGCTATGGATTTGTCGATAAGCCTGCTGACATGTTTTGCCAACAGTTTGTTAATCTGATAGTACAAACTCTGTGTACAATTTGTTGCTTTTTGCAATCAAAAATTGGTAATAAGCTTTGCTAAAAATCTATCTCCGCAGGCTTTGCTATCAGGATTTGCAATTACAGGAAAGATGGGAGAGCTCATAGCCGCTCCAATCTGTTCGTAGAATTAGTCATTATAGGAAATCATTTAGTCATTAGACAATGCTCAATTAAAAGGATGATATTATTGGGAACATTAGGTGAGAGGTTTTAATTATATCTAGAATTTCTTTTATTATTTATGTGTTTATGAAAAGTGACTCTACATTGAAACTCATCAATATATCTTCAGAATGCAGATGAATTTTTTGGATTTTCCATATGAAATTGAATTGGCAATATATGATTCAGTCCTCCGTATTAGAGTTTGTAATCGCAAGCTAAGCGAGAGGTTAGAGATTTTATAGTGCTGACAATTGGTCTGAGAGGGATATTGAATTTATATATTTTTGGCAAACCATATAGTCTTAGTAGACTTAATAGAAGATAGAAGAGAATTCGTGTTTCAATATTGTTTTGCTGAAGAGAATCCGCTTTTTTCTATTAAAATGCTAATGTTTCTATTTGAATCTCTATCAAACCTTGTGTATGTTCATTCGAAACAAGAGTCTCCATCTTCGTTCTGTAGTCTGATCTTCTGTAAACAACTCAACCATTTGAAACAAATCTTACAGCGAAACGGATATAAGAAGAATGTGGACACGACAATCAGCAAACACAAGAACGAGATAACTCAAACAACAATCACAGAAAGAATTAAACAAAAGAAGCCTCTTCTTTCATGTGTAAAAGGAACAATAGACCGAATCTCGGCAGGATTTTGAACAAACACAACATCCGAATCATTTTCAAATCTCCAAAGAAGATCGAACAAATCTTGAGAAATCCTTAAGATCAGACCTCCACTCAGTAGAGTATACAAAATATCTTGCTCTTGTGGGAAAATATACATTGGTGAAACCGAAAGAATGTCAACGTATAAAGGAACTTCAAGTTGGAAAGAAACATCACGGGATGTCAAGCTGAAACTCGGAAGTATGTCATACAATTAGCGTTGGCAGAACACAGCGTTGAGACATTAAATACTATTCAATAAATTTTAATTTCTATTACAGTTACAACGATGTCATATTTTCTGAAGAAGTACAGAAAAACTACAGAAATACAGAAACATCCAGACAATTTTAAAGGGTTTATAATGTAAATAGGGTATGGAAAATTGCTCTCTAGACAAGGAACTTCCCTTCCCCTTTCCTCGATATCATCGCCCTTCTTTACAGCATCTATAGAGGGAATTCTCCGGAGAAGCAATATTAAGCTGCTTTTTCATGCGAGTAAAGAAAAGCTAGCGTTTCCCACTCCGTCACAATTCAGCGTTGAAAAGCTAAAGTTATCGCCTCCTTCCTTTTCATGGAGCGAAGTTTCGCTGGCGAAGTTACTCCCACTATGTCGTGAATAAAGAAGCATTGAACAAACAATTTAAAAAATTGATCGATCAAAATATTCGAAATATTTGATCAATCAAGTGGGCCGTAATCAGAATCAGCGTTGCTTCGCTCATAGTTGGACAATATCGAACTTCGAGCATTTATTCATTGGATTCGCCAATTTGGCGAAAATTGATGAAAAGAGAATAAAACGCCAGTTTTTACTCGCTGCGTGAAATTGCTTTAGAGTCCTAGATATAAAAGAGAAGCGCAACAGTTGTCTCGATTTCTGATTGGTCCCGCCATTTTTTCTACGAATAGTCCCTTAACATTCTAATTTCGATAAATATCATTATTTTTAAATCTTGATATGTATACTGTAATCTCCAAAGAGAATTAGTATTTCTTTGTAGTTAGTAGAAACACTGCTGTTATAGGAATCGCATTCCGTTTGCGGAATGACAGATGTAAACACAGGTCGCCATTTTTTCTTTGGATGATTAATTATAACCTTTAAATATGCTCGGTTGTGCTCTCAATATCAGTGCTCTTCGTTCTGATGAATTGAAGATTCACAAAACGTTAGCATTAGCAATGGATGAAAATATGGTAATATCGCGAAATCACGTTAGGGTTGTCTTTCATGGGTATTATTTTCAAAAATACCACTTTCTGTAGTATCTTTGAAGATAATACCCATGAAAAGCTTTATTTCTAAGTATTATTTTCAAGTAAATTTTTCATGAGTCGTACATCCTACATCTGTGATCTATACATATATCTCAGCCCTAGGGATATACGGTAAAAATGGGATTTAAAAGATTTTTCTTAATGCAAAAAATAAGTATTTCAGATTTTTAATATTTTTTTATAGACAGTGCAAAGTTTTTTATCGGTACAGTTCATTTATCTTAAACATATAATAAATGACATTTGATAAATTAAATTTATGTTAGGCACGAAGCATATTATCTGTGATCAAAAAGTAATTATAATGGCCCATTAAACTGCGTGCTTTGAAGGAATCGAGAAAAAAAATTTTTTTTAGATTGGTAAGAGTATTTCTAATCTCTGTTTAAAATTTAACGTAATTACTTTTCTTAATTCAGAAATAAATGCTTTTGAAATTAATACTAGTTTAAAAATAAACGCTTGACTGAGAAAAAGAACTTCCGGCAATTTTTAATATGCTGAATTTTGCTGAGCAAAGAATTTGCATAAAATTTTGAAACGAAATTTCGTTGTGAAAGTGTTTCGGTGATGAATATATGTCAAGAATATATGTCAAGAACAAGGACAAGATCCGAGATATAAAATGTTCAAAGAAGTCATAAGCTCGTTAAAGACGAGAATCTCTCTAAAAGACTTTTCATTTCAATAGAACATTTAAAGAAATCAAGAAGTAATGCTCAGTGATCGATGATTTTTTTTTACGATTCAAAATATTTTTGAACATATTAGAATATCTTTTTTTCATGCTAATTAATTTTGAAATACAATTTGAGCGTGGAACGCGTTGTGTTCTCGAAGTGTTCAAAACGCAGGATATTATTTTATCTTGTTCATAATATAAGTTTTAATTTGGAAAATTTAAAATTTTAACATCATTAATGAATAAATGACAAGCTCTTTTTTACTTTATAACAGCATAAAATGTTCTCTGAAACTAATATTAAAAAGCACAAAGGACGCCGCACAAAATTATTGTATTTTGGCCCTCGATGAAATTGGCTGAAACTTTAGTATATATTTATTATAATTATAGTTCTTGACTCATTGATCAAAAATGTTCATAGATACAAAGCTTGAAAATGACTTGTTTTATGATAGCCGTTTAAAATTTTATTTTGTTAATGCATTAAATCAAATTTTTAATAAATCAAGAGATTTTAGATAACAATAAGCCATTCACTTTCATCATCCTCACTCTTATTCCTCTCCCCCCCCTCCCACACACGCACTCCTGCGCGTTAATTTTATATAAAAAAATTTATATAAAAAAAGTGCATAAAAATCGAAGTAAATCTTTTTTTTATTACGCTTTTGTGCGCTTACGTGCGTGCGTGTGTGTGTATATATCAATGGTGTATATACATTGGTGTATATATATCAAATACGTTTATGATTTTAGTTTTTCGCCTATTCTCATAATTATCCAGAATGAATGACGTGGATATAATAGGCATTTCATTCCTTTGGAGTTGATTTTCGTAAGCTCCCTTGCTTCTCACATTTGAGATCCACAAAAAAAAACAGAGAAGAGGAAAAAGAATTTTCATTTGAATTGAAAAGAATTTTCTATTCTGATTGAAAAGAATTTTCTCTCCTATATGTTGTTATCGCACTTCAGCAAGCACCCGATTTTTGCACATGGTGCTTCACGCACGGAAACACATTCGAGTCATGATAATCAAGCATTTCGCACGTGAGAGACCAAGGAATTTATGCATTTCAAACGATATGCATGAGAGAAATAAAATCTAGCAGAATCTAAATACATGATTATAAAAGATAATTATAAAAGATTTGCTTCGATTTTTATGCTAAATTATAAAATTGCGCGCGCGGGCGTGTATGTGGAGGGGGATGGGGATGAGGATAGAGTGAGAGTGATGAGAGTGAATGGCGTTGTTATCTCAAATCTTTTGATTTATTACAGACACTTGAGGCATTAAGACTCCGGAGTAATCGCTGTGGCCATGTTAGAATCGTGACGTCAGAAGCGAGAAACAACACTTAATTTAGACTTTATGCTTATATTTATGTAGCCATTTGTAAATAAATACAATTTGGATAAATCTAAATGACAAGATCGTTTAAAAACATTTGTAAAAATCAACGAAAACTATCTTTTTCTCCCTTGACAATCGTAAAAGGCACATAAAATAAACTTATACTCAGGCAGAAATACAGGATTTGACAGCTGTTGAAATAAATGAAAAATACGCTTCTACATATAAAATTTCAAGATAATTTTAGTTTTCGTCGATAATTATGATTTTGATAAATACGAGACAAATCACATTTTCATAATTAAGCAAATAATAACGAAATGGACACAAATTTCGTCAAAACATCACTTTTTCACGCCTATAAGTTCAGTCATTTATCGTGGCGAGGCGCTGTAAGCACGAGCCCATGTGCAGTACAGTACATTAATTCGCTGAGTCATTATTTTCTTTTCAGAACTCTAAGAATTTTTTCAGAATTTTTTATCAACTTTTTAGTACTGCATTCTTCTTTTTTAGTACTGCATTTTTATTTTCGATAAGTTGGGCCGCTACTATGACCCAGCGAATTAATACACTGCAATGTACATATATACATGTACTCTCCTTTGGCGTGCCGAAAGCACATGTACAGCCGGTCACAGAAAGGTTGCAACTTTTTTTTATGAGTTTCGGAATGCAGCCTACTCACCGAGCGATTAGTTCTTATTTACGGATCCATAAATAAGAATCAATCGCTCGGTGAGCAAGTTGCATTCCGAAACCCATTGAAAAATAAGTATTGCAACCTTTCTGTGACCGGCATCAACACAGAGTTCTTAGCTGAGTATTCAGGAGCCTTAATAAAATAAAACTTTAAAGGGCTATGACAAAAAACTAGTCATTTTCAAATTTTGTGTCTATTGAACATTTTTGATCAGTGAGTCAAGAACTATAACATACTAAAGTTTCAGCCAATAATTTCACCGAAGACCAAAAATCCTATGCGGATTTTATGCGGAGTTCTTTATATTTATTAAATTGAAATTATATTGCGATATAATAATAATAATTCAACGAATTAAAATTATGTCAAGACATAATAAAAATTGTTTTTATTTTAATTTAAATACAATTACAATATTAAATTATTAATTGTGTCAAAGACAAAAATTTGGAATTGTTATTATGTCGGGACATAATTTTAATTTGTAGAATTATTATTATGATTTAACTTAGTTCTGGCTCAGTAATTCTACTTAACTTTCAAAGTATAATATCAGTCTATAAAAGTGCTTTAAATAAATATTGTTATTTAAAATATTGTTATTTAAAAAGAATATATATCTTTATTTTTTTAATTGTAATAAAATAAAAAATTATTTTATAAAAAATATTTTTTTAATTTTATTCTATTCTTATTTATTACATTTTTCTCAGTTAAGATTAAAATTATTTATGAATTAATAAATTTTTTATAAGCGGTAATTGCAAAATTAAAATAAAATTTACAGTACAATAGATCGATGTTACCTTAGATAATTAAAAAATCATACCCAATTATCCTGAAAATTAATCTTTATTTATCATGTTTAGTTACATATATAGAACAGCCATTGAAATTAAACGCAACTTGAATACGAATAATCGGTGTGTACGCAGAGTTTCTTCTTTAAAATGATCGTGAAGACCCTGGTTTCACAGTTGCTGCTTTTGTTAATCTTCTACGACCGTAAGTATATTATTTGTTTCGTATGCAATATTCCCAAATAGCATGTAATATGCGTAAATATTGAATAATACTGTTACGTCCAAGAGTTTTTAAAAGGATTTTTTAAAAGAGTTTTGAAGCAAGGAGAGGGCCACGTAGGAAGAATGTAATTAAGATCCTTCTTATGATCAACATTCTGGAACACTATTATAAATCAAACGCACTTGTGTAAAACTCCAGATATATATAATATATAAGTCAACATACATATGCAGGATTGAGTAATAACTAATTAATAAGTTAAAAACTTTTTTTTCCGCTTATATTAAAAATACTTTAAATAAAAAAAAGTAAAAGTGCCGACTCAATGTCTTTCAACCTCATTTATAGCCGCAGTTAATAACAAATAATTGTCATTAAAAAACACAAGCTTACACAGCACTCGACTGAGACAGATGTGTAGTGTTGTGTCGACGATAACAGACAATTGAAACGCAACTTGTATCGTCGTGCACGAAAATCTAGAGATATTGCAATTGGAAAGCACCCTTCTATATAATAAGGGATTGATATCTCCAAGGATATTAATCATGAAACTTTATCCCTAGGATAAAAAGTGAAAAGTGAAAACTTTTATCATTGAAATTGGAAAAATTTTTTACTTTTCACTTTCCATCGTGAGGATAAAGTTTCATAATTGATACCAAGTACTTTAATTCTTTATCTCGGAAATCACAAATTAAGAAATGATTCCATAGTTTTACATTAATGCTCATAGTCCATGTACGATTAACGACATAACTAAACCTTACGTTTGCTTACAACTTAATTTGACGTAAAGACGAAATAATCTGAATTTTTGGAATTTTTACTTTAAAAAAGTAACCGAGGAAAAAAATCGAAGTTCTTGGGTGCACATCAGCACTGATCCGCATTCGCGTCCGTATTTATTGCGTATTTAGTGCATACTACCTCAAATCAAAAAGTTCCCGGAATTACCACCAGGTGATGCTCTGAATCAGCTGATTTGAGTTCTGTTTTTTTGATTATGTTGCCACATCTATCATTGATATTCCCACCAAATTTTATCACTATAGCTTGATATTTGTATTGAAGTTACGCTGTTTTGAGTACATCTACCTCTGCACGTATTTTCGATTTTTTATAGTTTTAAAAATAGAGTTGAATTTGCAACAACGAGTTTGTATTAAATTTTGCGTTAAAAATGGATTCAATGGTGTGAAAATCTTGGAAATGTTAGGAAACTCTTTTGGCAGTGATACTCTAAAGAAAACAGCCGTTTATGAGTGGCATGAAAAAACCATTACGGGGAACGCGTTTTAACAGCCGAAAGGAGGTAATGAAAAAATCGAAGACGGCTCTGATGGCTATACCGACAATAGAGTTCCAGAAACAAGAGCTGAATCAAGCGCTGGCATAAGTGCGTTGCAGTCGATGGGGAGTACTTTGAAGGGGACAATATCACTTTTGATGAATAAAACTTGTATTTTGAATTTTCTGAATGAATTCCTGAATTTTTTGATCAAGGTAGTATTACATATATGATTATACGCATGTCCAACATTGTTGTTTATGTAAAGTGTTTAAAAAAAAAACAAAAATGGAACTTTGTTACTTTATTTACTTATGCCAGCGCATGCGTATATTCGAGATACATTGTAGAAATGAGAATCCGATATCTTCTATCTTGTTGTCTTCGCACATCTCGCACTCTCAAAAAGAGATTGCGTTAGCAATATAAGAGTATTACATATATGGCTTTCCTCAAATCTTACCCATGATATAAAAATATAAAATATTTCATTGCGCATGAAGGCTTAAACACAATAGGCATTGGTAATAGGTACAGGCAACAGTGAATAACAAGTCCAATCAGAGCTCTGGTGTGTAAATTTGATATTATGTCCTAGAGCTCTGATTGGACAGCTTGTTATTCTGTTTCCTGTATATTGCCTATTGTGTTTAAGCCTTAATGGCCGACAGATTAAATTAGGACAACCAATCAAACATTCCTAAATTAGAATCAATCTAAATTTAGAACAAATTTTTGATTGATCAAAAAGTAGTCACTATGTTGAAGATAACTGCGCATCTTTGGAAATGAAATATTTTATATTCTTATATCATGGTCTTCTCTTCTTATTTATCTTCTTCCATCATGAGTGTCGCAACAGGTGAGTGCCATCTGCTGTTTAAAATGAAACGGATAACATTTCCGAGGGCGATGATGAAGATGATGATGATGATGATGATAATGATGATAAAAACGTATCTTAAAAATTTGACACTTTGGACACTTCACATCGCGATATCTTTGTTTGTATAGGGTAGACAACAAATAGTTTAATTATATGATTATAGTAATTATATGATTTAAACCTGAGTTGTCCATTGAGATTATTCAGAATCGATCAACTTCTGCGTAATTTCAATGATCTGATAATCTCGGATGCTCGCAACTCGCCGGCTCGAATAAAGACATGGGACCGTTTCGCGTTCGCTTGACGCGAGACACTATATATCTCTTGATATATATCAAATAGATTATACTTATATCATCATATCAAATAGATTATACTTATAAATAAAAAATGTATTGCTTTTTTTTTTAATTTCTAAGTTTTCCTTATCAAATGTAAATATTACAACGAAAATAAATAAAATTTATTTTTTTTATTGTACTTAAAATCATCAAAGTGCCGGTAGGGTAACGATTACTTATTAGAGCTTTCTTTTTCAGTTTATATTTTGTTTGAATACTTAAATGAATATGAATACTCGTTAAATATGTATAATTATATAGTAGTATATTATATGTATAATTATATAGTATAATTATATAGTTTTCTTTGTGAATAAATATTTTTGATAGACCCAAAATTTTGAATGAATATATATGATTATATTTTTTTAATGTGAAAATTTTGAATAAATACAATTTATAGCTCAATTACAAATTTTTGTATTCATCGGGCACATTATGAACTGCAACGTTTATGGAACGTTAGCATTTTAAGAATTGATATAGGTAACTTAAACATGCAAAACACTTCTTCTATACAAAAAGTACCCGTGGAAACCTTAAAAATATTAACATCTTTTTTTTATCTTATTTTTATATATTTTCGTATCCAAAACGTCTAAATCTTGTTAAAATCAAATTGGAGGCATTGGTTGTATTTTTTGTAAGAAATAAAAGCATTTATTAAGATAAAATTATGTTAGTAAAAAACATAACAAGTTTCATAAGTTTTTCCATTTATATCTAACGATTAAAAATTGATATAAAAATAAAATTCACAGATGTAACAAGTCTGATTATACCAGAAGAGCTTCCGACAATCCTAAGTTTGATATATTCCAATATATCGCCTATTAAAAAAGTTAAGTATATCATAAGTTAAGAATATAACTTTACCTTATTATATAATCTTTGTTAACTTATATCGATGTTTATTATGGTGAAATCTACAGGAACTGATTCCAGATTTGGCGTGGGTTTTCGATTAGGTGAACACGCGGATTTTCAAATTCTTGTCGAACTAGGGCCACAGACTGAAACAGATCCAATAGGTACATCTAACGATGCCAAAAGGCGACGAGATGTAAGAATTTGCATAATTTGTACTCTAAACCGTTACACATTTAATAAAAAAATTTTTTTTATAAATAGGCGATGGTAAATGCTGCGATGAAGGGAGAGCTAGGACCATTGGCACAAGCGGTAGCTAAATATCAAATAAACCGTAAAATCCAAAAAGAAATGGATGAACTCAAAATAATAGAAGAGAAACTTAAAAAAATTAAAATGGAGAATACAAAGACTCAAGATGTAAGTAAGAGATTTATACAAAATGAACCAAAGGAAATTTAAAGGGTAAAAAACTAAGAGCTTTTTTCAATTAATTTTTATTACATCAAATATAGAACATAATGACTTTATATATCATCTTATTAAATTCATCAATATGAATCGCGTTGATTGGCAAATGACGAATTGTGTTGTAGACTGGGCATTGGGCAGACACTATTGTATAATCTCATTAATGTCATGTAACATGAAACAAGTGACAAATTATTATAAAATCCTATTACTGCGCATTAGCTGTTCGTAGAGCGTTTCGTTACATATCACTTTCATTTTTGTTACGATTTTATATTAATACACTGTTTCAAAAACTTCACTGTTACACATGGGTGTAGAGTGTTCTATTACCATCTTTTTCTAATCAAACGATCTGTACCAACTTTTATTAAATCCAAATGAAGTCTACATTACATATAATCAATATGAAAATCGATTCTATGATTACTATCATGTCCGTATAGACTATGTTTACACGGTATCCTTAATCGGTTACATTTTTCCGAAAAACTAGACTGGAAAATATTGGTATTAACAAAAACCCTAGGCAACATGATTTTAATTTGTACGGATTAGTAACACTGTTGAAGTAGTAAGTCCATAAGTCTATAAGTGCATACCACAAACTTATGGATTTATTTCAATTAGAGAACTAGAAATGTAAGTATTTAAATAATCGAATACCTTTTTTTGATCTATTGATACAGTTTACCGCAACGCAACAAAGCATTTTTTTGCCTTCGTTAATATATAATATTTTAGTTTTTTTATATCCTTTTTGTCTCTTATTCTTGGTAAAATTTCGAAGTGCGAAAATACATAAATACGAAGTTACAAGGTTTCCAACAGTTTAGAAGTTATAACCTATAACAATCGTAACGACCATAACCTTTATAGCTCAGCGGCGGAGTAGGAACAGAGCAAGGCAAAAAGGAATGAAAATGAATATGCGAACACTCACGTTTTTTCATAGTGCCTTATTTCAACGATGTTAGACCTATTCTACAATCAGTCGATGTCGCTAGTCGTTTGTCGTATATTATATGTCGCACATGAATACTTGCTATTCTATAATTGAGTCATTGATTGAAGTCGAAAAGTCGGAACAAATGTAAAGAATGGATATTGAAACGTTGAATACATATTCAAATTTATTATTAATTTGGATGCAAATTATATGATTATAAAATAATGCGACTCCACTTGCTTGACGACTATTATGCATTGATTTAATTAGTTTTATAATATTGAAAAGGATTAAAACGATGATCGAAACATATATTATTCAAGTTTCAAGTTCTTATAAGCATTTCTTAAGTTTGAGACAAAAGAATTAAATTATAAAATATTTTTATATTAAATAATTTTTAAATTAAATAATAATAATTTAACAAATAAAAAATTACCTGATATATTTATATCATAATATATTAGGTGTACAAAAAAGTTCTGAGCTTTTTTTTGTAAAATTCAATCTATTCAAAAACAAACGAAAAAATATGGCTTGCTGCGTAACGCCAAGCTGTTCTGCAAGCTCCTTTTCAGTTTGCG
>Ga0157363_1005125_pt1 | contig 12183 bp, 6 predicted proteins | sample AttsexASBM1_FD_111477 | JGI IMG/M metagenome (GOLD analysis project Ga0157363, IMG submission 111477) | Fungus gardens microbial communities from leaf cutter ant in Ribeirão Preto, State of São Paulo, Brazil - Atta sexdens ASBM1 | ecosystem: Host-associated > Fungi > Mycelium > Unclassified ...
GCGACGATAAACGTCGCGCGGCAGGGAGCTCGCGCGACAACGAGATTTAACGGAGAACGAGAGACTCTCGGAAGTAATCAGACATCTCGAGACTCTTGTACGCCGGAAGTCGAGTAATAGCCTCGCTTCGTCTCTCCGAGGTTCGTTGTCGTGGACGATAAAAGTGGCGGTACGGTTGCGGCGACGATTTCCGCGGTAAAGCCGCGCTATTTTTCCAGTCGGCGGGCGAAAGTAAATCTGCCTCGTTCACAAATCGGACGGGATCTGGGTCCCGCGTCCGGGTACATTCGAGCAGGTTGTGATGGTGCCCGTTCCCGAGGATTGGATCGACGTGACGCGCCGCCAGCGTGGGAGAATGGGCGACTTTTTCGACTCTTTCTCTCGCGCCGTGACAAAGCGGAGTTAAAGACGGTTGATATATCGTGTGCCTCGCGCCCAGCTACCCGGAAACGGTAATAAGTCATGCCGATCGTGCGACTAACGGGACAGCATTAAAGATTCCTGACTTACGGTGGTTCTTGTTCGCTGCCACCTGCCAACTCGCCCGCGTATAATATACGTTATGCCTTTCGTGATGCGGCACATCGTGCTATTCGGAATTTCATATATGATTATTCGTACCGAAATAACAATACGTGTCTTAACTGTGTTGTTACGTCCGAATCGCGTAGAATGTACATCAAGATTATGTTTCATGTTGATTGACGATTCCATTATTAACTTGAATGTACGTAGGATAGACATTATCGATTTTGTGTTAAATTCGTTCTTGACAGCTACATTGCGTCTTCTTATAATCGCGTAATACAATCGAGTATGTCAGATTCTTATAAAACATTGAGAAAAATTTCTGATTGAAAATAGACGAACCAGGATATTTTTATACAATCAGATTTTGGTAATCTCAACTAAAATTATAATACATTCAACCAGAAAATTTTGATTTGTCCATTTTCAATCAGAATTCCAATTAATGCAACCAAACTTTGTTTTCAGTGAGTCAGTGAGTAATTAACTCTCTGTCTGTAATCGTATTTTTGTTCTCTCTGTCCAGCCCAAGCTTTTATAATAGTCTAAACTTTCAAAAAATATAGAAAAATTTCTGAGTTATCTGCTTTTTAATATCTCTATTACATTACTAATTTTTTTATAAGACTTTAAGAAGGAAAATCAAACTTTGCTTTCCTTTATTTTAAAGTTTGAGAGTAAAATTTTGCTTGTGCAAAAAATGATCCAGATTGCAAACAGAAAATTAATAATATTTATTAAATAAGTTCGTAATTTTTAAGATTCACTTTTTATTTTAAAAAAATTTTTTGTATAATAAATTTCATAATTTATGAACTCGCATAAATTTTTTTATACTAGAGCAAAATAGATTAGTTCGAAATATCGATTTAATAACAAACAAATAGATTTTCAAGTAACAGAATAGTCGAAAATTACACTTGTTCATTAGCTAATAATTTCGACATTAAGATTCAAAATGAGCTCAAACGCGTTGGCACGCGTGGGTAAACTACGTTACATTACAGACTATTACGTTTCAGATCTACGTTTGACATATGCATTGTCTAATTTTGTGAGATCTACATAGAGATGGAAATGCGATGTGAACATTACTAGTCCGAATATGCGGGCCAATCGTTGGATTTCCGCCAGAATTGAATACGCTATATATCTGAATATGCTATATTCAGATTTTCGGTCGACACACTACTCGATTAATTGGCCACTCCAATATTCGAAAATCCATTTTGAGGATTCATTTCGAGAGGACGGCCTTTGAGTGTTACGTGCGATTAAAGAGGATAGCAAACTATAGGCAAGGCTCTCATTGCTTTTTAATCGATGACTAAATATATATTACTAAAAATCATATCGTTCACATGCGAGCTACTTGTCATTTTCCGACGTAGAATTATAAATGAAATTGTAAAATACATCGTACTTTTAACAATGGAAAAATAATTTTATTTTCACATACTACTTCACACACACACACACAGACCAACACACTCATGGATCAAAAAGTACTCGATGGTAGAACTAACCCGCACCCTAACTCGCAATGTCTCGCTACCCTGAAGAATTTCGACCAGCATTAGCCCTCGAAGCTTTTTGCCTCCGTCGGCATTGCTTAATCCCCAGCTTAACAAGAGATTGTGCCTTTGTTTCATACCGTATTCCAACACCAGTAGCAGTGACCCACACGCCACCCTCGAACAATCGATCGGTTGGGGCTGATAAGACTGACGAACCTGCCGACGACGATTTTATCATCTTGGGGTGTGCAACGCCACACCGATATACCGGACGTTATAATGCGGAATCATTTGAAGTTGCATTTCGCTCGAAAGAAAGACAAGTTTTTTGTAACGTAGCATGAGACATGTTATCGCCGCTAATCAAAATGCGTCGCATAATGTGTTGATGGCGCGAGTAGATGCTGTGATATTCGAAACATGACAGAAGTTATCGTGCTATATATATCAATGTCACATAAAAGCGATTAACAAGAATAACACACAAGAAAAAAAATTTGAACTGTTTTAAACTGTTTTAGTATAAAATAACGATATATTGAATAAAAGCGATTTAAATTTGATACTATAGATTTAATACAGTGTAAATATCTTTCTGATAAAAATGGAAACAAATTTTAGAAATTGTCCAATATTAAAGTTAAATAAATTTAATTTAGTATAAATTGTGAAATAATCAAATGGATTATAAAGAAGACTGTATATTAAACTAATAATAAAGTCAAAGCACAAATGTTTTTGGAAATTTAACCGTAGCCTGTTATAATATTTGACATAGGAATAACTATATCGATTCTATCCATATAGTAGCTGCAAGGAGGATAACCGGAGAACCGTGCGCTAATCGATCGACCAGCCGCAATTGTGTTCGCGGATAGACAAGCGCGTAATCAATTTGGTGAAGCTCCATGAGAGAAAGACGAGAGGGAAGATGCACGATCTATCGCGAGTATGCAAAATACCGTAGACCGCCTACCAGCCGGCCAGCTGGTCCGCAATACCGTAGTATCAGCAGGCGCCTCCAGTAAGTAAACGTGAATAAACGTCGATAACAGAGGCGGAATGCAGAACGGTCGCGGCTCTTAGACGCATAAATCGATCGGTTCGCATTTTCCATCTCGACCAATCATCGATGTAATCGATTATTCGGGCTCCTTTTGGACTAGCATCAATTCGTACCACGATAACAGCGATATTGTATGGTACGAAGAACAAGAAGCCATGAATAGCTTTGGAACCCCATTGGTGTTTCCGCGCAGAAAGGGTGCTTTCGCGAGTTCAGCACCCCCGCCCTAACATTAGCGTTGCAATTAAACATGTTTATTACCCGAGTAATACAATCCTGAGTCTTTAATGTCGGTTAGATAGCGCGCATGCATTGCGTGCTAACTCTGCTGGAGGTCTAGGACGAGGGGACCTGCGCGTACTATCTAATACTTCTACTTAAATGTTCGCTCGTACATACGTAAATACTTACGCGAGTGTATATATACGTACGTGTACGCTTTATTGCTCTGAATACACCGAAAATTCAAGTGTGTAAGTAAAAAGTGACTTCAATATACGTATGTGATTAATTTTCTGTGTAAAAATAACACAAAAATGGATTTTATTTAAACAGCAGGTGTATGGTGTAGTATAGTGTCATTTTTATACATGGAAAACTAAATTATACTTATATATTAAAGTCACTTTTTACACACTTGAATTTACAGTGTACGCGATGTGTTCAGAATGCAAGATATCCAAAATCATAAAAAGAACGGAATAACACAAAGTGCATTGGTTGAACGGACCTGTACTTTGTCGGTCATTTCGAAACCCTTGCTTCGATGGAAAACGTAACATAATGCATCTTAAGTACATACCGGCGAAATATCAAGACCGGTAAATAAACGCTTCATTAATGACAACTTCCTTTCCAACCCGGTTATCTTTTTCTTTCCATCATTATTTTTGTAAAAAGCAAAACGAAGTTCTCAAATGAGCCCCGTTCTATAAACAATTCTCCTAATTTACTGTTGGCACGCATGTGTTTTTCGGAGGAAAGAAGTAATGAGAAAGGCTTTCGAAGAACTGACAGACTCCGATATATTGACTCTTTGAACTATATATAAATTTATGAAATTAAATTAAAACAAAACTGATAAGAATTTATCGCGATCGACGGTGTGCAATTATATTTTATAAAATAATAAATTAATACATAAAAATAAATTTAACATTTTGGATCAAATTTAAGTTATTTAAGCCATCTCAAGATTAAGTCAAAGCATTCAATTCATTTTTTATATATCAATTTATTATTCTATAAAATATAATTGCGCATTCTTGATCGCACTAGAGCTTCTGCACTTTTTATTTATTACCTTACTTTAATTTAATTTTGTAATTTCATTTTCCAGAGTCTTTGTTGCTCGTTTGTTTTTATATGAATTAATCAAGCATAAATCCATGATGTAGAGTAGAGATATACGCGTTGCGTCTGTGAAAGTATAATAGAATTTCATATACAACATTAACTCAGAGACTATTAACTAAAACTTTCTATAAAATATTTTACAAAATGTATTACAACTGCGTTATTATAACGCTGTTATTTCCTTATTAAACTTTTTTTATTAAATATAATTTCCTTCATATTCTGCATTATTATCTTTACAGTTTTAGTCATTACTATACTTCAAGAAGTTTTACAAGATGATTAAATTTTGTTAAAGTTTGCAGTTATTGTTCAAAATTGCAAGTAGTTTATTTATTTACTATCGTTTCGTAATTTTTTTAAAAGCTAAACATATCGTGATTCTTTCGCGTTGGGAATGCTATTCCCGCAGAAAGCATAAAAGGTCAATCTAGTGTCACGGGGCATTTTCCCCTATTCTCGAAATCTCAGGCAGGAAGGGTGGGGTTTACTTACTGCTCAGAGATGCCGAGCCTAACGTCTATACCTACAGTCACCCTTAATCGAGACTCGAACCCTCGTCTTCGAAAAGTTCGGAAGCAGTATAACTCGATGCGGCTTGTACTCGAGGGAGTACACAAGGAGGGAAGAAAGCATGGGAGGGAAACGAGGTGAACAAGATAGCGAGAGGGGGAAAAAGGAGCAGGAGGAGTCTGTGAAATCCTTGAGAAAGGAAAATCCTATCTCGCGTGTATCCGCTCGTAACGAAGCGGGCTCTCGCGACTTTGGGACAGAATCCACAGCCAACTATCCCCTTCTCCCCACCATTTGGCGCAGTGGCTTAGCCCTCTAAGACAGCGACTAATGGCCTTCTCGAATGAACCGCATCGTTATTAATGTCAGCGGGATACGTGTGCTGAAATACAAAGTGCGTAGCACTCGATTGCTGCAAATTACACCGCGTGTGAGTACAGTAAATTAATTAATAGCGACTGTTATCGATGGAATTAGTCGCTTGGAAAATTAAAAGAACCTCCAGAGAGAGACTACAAAAAATGATTTTTATAGCACATTTTTTGGTGTAATCAAAAGTAAGAAAAGATTTATTCACTTGCGACGTAGTACAATAGACCATGCATCGACCATTAATCGTAAAGATTCAATCTGTGTACAAACGTGCTGATATTATTATTAAAACTTTGAAATGAATTATAGTCTAACTTTTGATGTAATAAATTTTCATATTAATAATAATTAATTAAAAAGTAACGCCTCATAGAATTCAAAGATAGACATAACTCTGTGGAGATATTATTTGGGTTTCTCAAATATATAAAAAAAATATTAATGAATATTTAATATTTACTAAATTATTTAACAACTGAGAATAATTTATTAAATATATTCATGTCAGACAAAAATAATAATAATAGATGTCTTATTGAATTGATCTTGGTTGTAAAATTGTAAACATAAGCACAAATTTTGAACTATTCTGTAGTGCCGGATATTGAATCAATTTGCTTGCTTAATCTGATTGTCGGCGTACTCGCAATAGCGTGTGAATAGAGGAGAAGGCATAAGTACAAATTGAATCAAAACGAGACAAACACTGAACCGAAGCCAATCGACAAGCCGACAAGCACGTTGCACAACGAAGCAAAATCGAGATCGAGAAACGGAGATGGTGCACAGAATATTCGATAAATGAATACTCATGGTTAGATACTTCGTTGTTTCATAGTACGATAAATAATACAGCGAGTCTCAAAATTCGCAATCCAAAATACTATAGAAAATAAATTCTCGAAAATTTATAAACTTTTAATTGAAATAACAATTTTTTAAATAATAAGAATTTAAATGAGTTATAACTACGTTTAAATGATCACCTGTGAGTTTTAGGTCTCATCTATAATAGTAGCAGTTTGTGTTGCAGGTCACAAGTTTATGCGACTATTGTAAATGAGACCTTATTAGCGAATGAAGTATGCGTTCATTAAACTACGCACGTGCGACTTATGACAAATGATCGTCTAAATATCTGTAAATGACCAAATCTAAAGCCTTATATTTCAAACTGCTTAAAATAACTTTTTTACTTAATTTTTCGAGAACTTTCTTGTCATAATATCTTAAATCGCAAATTCTTGATACCCTGTATATACGCATAATTGTTTTTACTTGTAATTTTCTTTTCAATCTCTAATCTTTTTCTATCTAACTATGAATCTTAATAACGCCTTAATGTACGTTGATTTTAATTCGTCCAACCTAATTTGCCGCATAAGACGCGATTGCAAAATGAGTGACTTGAGGACGAATGATCGAAATATGCGCGCATAGTTTAACACGAGAAAAGCGTAATTTTCTCTTTGCTACCAGCACGAAGGAAAGGCACTAGAACTTTATCTTCCGGTAGAAGGCTGGTTTGCATAGATGCACCGTAGCGTAATCGATGTCACAGCTACTTGGTACTTTCAGGTTAAATGCGTATAAATTCTTCGCTCTCATAATTGGCGCGTTAAAAGCGGGAGCTTAATTAAAAGCGACGGTAACGGCTCCTCGCTTTATCACAACGACTCGCGACGATGTCTCTTCATTAATGCCACTCCAAACTCACTTCTCTGCAGGTATGATAGCGCGGCGTATCGTTCTCGTCGAGTTCCGAAGCGAAACGGTTGGCGGAAGCTAGGAGACGTACGAACACGCTAATGTTGAGAGACGGAATCTTGGCGTCCTGTCAAGGCGCGGAAAGAGAAATAGAGAGGAAGAGAAAGATAGAAGATTCGCGTAAGATGGATAGGAAAAGGAAGCTGAAGACAGAGAGACAAAGGTGAGGTTATTAATGGTGGTTGCCGCGAGAACCATAAATTCAGTGTTCATACACTCGATGCGTCCCCCATGACGTTTCCAGACTCTCCTTGATTACATCCTCAGACCTGACGGACCGTTTACAAGGAACGATGAAGTAGAACCGGGACGGCGCAGCGCAGAAAGCAGAAACGAGAAAAATACGCGATGATAAGCCGCCAAAGTGGTGGCGGATCCGGTCTCGCGATGCACGGGTGGTGGCACGAGACAACGATTAACAAATAGAGGCGCGCTTAATAAATATTCACTAGGAGCAATCTCGGTGGGCAATCGGCAACTGCCTGCTGGAAACCCGCCGGGCACTGGCTATCGTGAAAATTTGAATAATAATCACCACACGCCACACGTGTATTATACAGAGACAGTGTAGCTACACGAGTCACACACGGCCGACGTAACTGTCTTGCATCAATCATACGACCGCGTCGTCGCGAGCGACGCGTAATATCTGCCATTTCGATCCACGCTCTCTTGCTCCCCCGAGCCCGACTACCCGGCCGTTCTCTCTCTACGGTCGCCATTCCCCTTACGGAATAAGAGAATCTCATTCCATGTGTTCGATATTTCATGAAAACGTGCTTGGAAGGCCGACTGCTAGGTGGAAAGGAATGGGTTAGAACGGAATAGAGAACAGGGAATGGAAGACTCAGAAAAGAGCCGCAACGCGCTTGGCCAAGGGATAGGTATATCGATTGAACATTCGTTCAAATATTTAAAAGCTATTACCACCGATACGCTATAGTTATACTGTAGGGAAGGTCGATCAGTCGTCATACAGTGTCTCTGTCTCAAAATATCAAACACCATCAACTTAGATTCAACCTATATTCACGCGTTATGCCTAATAAAAAACTCGAACAGATATGAGAGACACGGAGACACATAGATACGAATATACATAGATATATAGTGAAGTAGACTATTAGAAAGAAACGATCGTTGAAAGAATCAATGATTTCATTGACTATCCAAAATCCTTACTTAATTAGCTTTTAATAAAGCTTTTCTAAAAATAAATTTAATCAATTTAATTTTGTTTAAATTAAACTTTTGAGTTTTTCTACTATTACTAATTATTAATATATATTCTCTCTCTCTCTCTCTCACACACACACACACACAAACACACACACACACACACACACACACACACACACACATTGCCATCGTTGCAACTATACAGGATGTCTGATAATTGTTCTGACAGAATTCGTGGACATGTAGAACGGACTAAACTGAGATGGAAAGTCCTCTACTATTTCGCAATAATTAACAAGATATTTGAATTGTTAAAAATTGCTCTTTAATAATTTTTTCTCAAATATTATCAACTTTACAGAAAAATTGCGAGAGATGAAAATTGTTTATTTTCTTCTCATAAAACTCTACGAATTTTTTCAGAATTTTTTATCAACTTTTTACTGCATTTTCTCATTTTTAACAACATGAGAAAATGCGATATTAAAAAATTCTAAAAAATTTCTTATCTCTCTCGCAGTTTTTCTGTAAAGTTGATAATATTTAAGTAAAAAATTGTTGAAGACCAATTTTTTCGATAATTTTTAGCAATTAATATCTTATTAACTATTGCGAAAATTGCAAAATAGTAGAGGACTTTCCGTCTCAGTTTAGTCCGCTCTACATGTCCATGAATTCTGTCAAAACAATTATCAGACACCCTGTATAAAAATGTGACTTACTATACCATATATTATGTTCTACAAAAAGTAACAGGATTGCAGTGAAATCCGAAAAGAATGCAATAAATATTTAAAGGCACTATCTGTGTCACTCACTTGGCAAAATAAATATTTATAGAGCAAGAAGTTTCTGAAAATCGTGGTCGTTTGCTAGCGTAGTGATTCCGATTGTTATTACGAGAAACAGAGTGAACACGACGCGAATAGAAGCAGGTTACGATCGAAGTTGGCGCAATTCAACTCTCATCGGCGTAAAAGAGTAGCATGCTGCTGCCGAGAGAGTAACGACCACTCCCGTGGGCGTGAATAACGGAAATTCGCCAGACGAGTTAGAGACGCCTCGAGGATGAAGAGGTGCTTGTTCGATCGCTTTATGGCGCTCACGGAACTCTTCCTATCTCCCGTTGCAAGGTCGAGTCGGAAACGTGTGAGCGGCACGCCACATAATCGTCGGATATTTAATCCCGTCTCGCAATCTCGCGGACACGTTATCTCGTCACAGAATATCTATTTGCTATTTGATCATATAACATTTTCAACGCTCTCTCGTTCTAAACATACAAAAATTTTTTTGACGCTTTATTTTTTTTCTAACCTGTTTACCTCGAATGTGTACCACCTCTTTCCGCTTCGCACAATTCCAGAGGGAAAAATTGTTACTGAACGCTAGATCAAAAGGTTTCACGAATCTGTTTATATCCTACTAGCAGCAAGCGATGAAAAATATATCTACATGGATATCTTTAAAGCATGACGTTTCGTATCGATTAGAGAGAGGTACATATTTGTCCTACTCGATTTTATATTGATTACTGAGAAAGAATATGAAAGAATATGAAATTTCATAAAATATATTTTGACAAAATGGTAAAGTACTATTAATTCATTACATATTAAATCGAAAAAAATACATATATAAGATACACATATAAGATTTTCTGAGGCAAAACTAATGTACATGTTTGAAATTTAAGATGAGACATGTTTGACATTTGGCAAAAGAAAGAAAGTTTTAGTACAGGAATAAAAAACAGAACTTTAAATAACACTGTATGAAAAGAAATAAATAGATAACAACTTGTCTTCGTTTCTTCTAAAAAATAAAGTAACAAAATTGGAAGTTTCGATTTAAATTATCAAAGAAAAATTCATGTGGATTACATTAACATAAATCTCATATTAAATGTTTCTCTTAACCACGTCTGTCGCACTTATCTGATTAATTTAATAGGATCGTAACAAGGTCGCTTTTCACAAGGGGCTCGCTTAACGTAGATTACATCTTTAAAACTTGGAGCTATCACAGGCAACCAGCTGTTCTAACCAACAATTATGAGGAGGTGTGGCGAGTAATGAGCGGTAAACTACTAAACAAAAAAAGAGAAGAAAAATAGTTACGATAAATTCTCAATCGTGAGAATGTATCGTGAAATTTTCGAGCGATGTATTATATTTCCCGCAACTCGGTGAACGTACACGCGACTTACGGTTCAATTTTCACGAGGTGTTAGTGGGCTACGCTCCACAACCTTACGGATAAATAGACGCGTATCAGCAGCGATTGTATCGCAAGTAATTGTACGTAGTCCCTAAGGTTGGAATATTGATTAGCGAGGTATGCGCGCCAGACGAGACGTCAGGCCAGACGCCTGCAGCTGGACGAATCATATCTTCTTCGTGCGTACAATTGTGCCTAAATAAGAGTGCATACGCACGACTTTCAAGATGGGAAATATCATTTTGACAACAGTCAGGTTAGTCGGTAGTCACGCATGCATGCGAGAGCAAGAGAGCAGCCAGGTCTCGTTCGCAGTGCCAAGAGGCGAAAGATACAGGTGACGGTCAGACCACCGTGCTCTCAGAGAAACAGCATTTTTTTTTTATTCCCTTCGCGCTCGCGGTCATTTGCTCGCGTGTATACATGTTCCCTGTGAAAAAGTGGTAACATATGGGGACGTACAAAATATAAAGTCCGCCGCGGAGATGACCAGCCGTATAATTGTGTTATTCATATGTTGATCATCAAAGCCAAGAGACGACAGTGATGACATACGATCGTCTCGACTCTGAATCATAAACTGCGCGATAAAGTAGCCACGTATAACACGATTTTAATTTATAATGATTACATGTGAACTTTGTGAAATTTTTATTCGTTGCTAGTTATAAAATAAATCGCCTTTCGAATATTTGCGGGTCACACGTGGTCGAAAATTAGCGAATTTACGAGATAGAAAATACGAGATAGAATATGTAAAAACTTCATCGTGATCCAGTTCAACTGTCGCTGTTTTCTGTCAAATGAAGTTACGATGACACGCTAATAATTTGCACGATGCAATTCAGAAGATATTTTACATTGAAAATATTTAAATTTCGAAATCGAAAAAGTTAAAATTACTGCGGTTTTCATTATTATCTCTTGCATTGAAATAGGAAGATATTCATTAAATGGATTAATGAAATAATCGATTTTCAACAAATATTTTCTTCAGTTATTAAAGTTATCGATATAAATAAAAAAAGGAGCTACATTTATCAAGAACAAAAAATTTGTATTATCCTTTATTAAAATAAGAAAACAAAAAATTAGTTAAGTTCTGTTTGAGAACGCTTGTAAAATAATCGCGAATTGTATATGAAAAAGGAAGTCGGAGATGCAAAATTTGTCATTTGGTTTGTCGCTGAACTAGCCGCATTAAAATTTCATAAACAGTGTACACGGAAAGTGCACTCGCGCTTATTGGGAACGTAAATGAAAGCGAGTATCATTTGGTCCACCCAAAAGTTCATAAATGAATCGGCGTGCATGAGTAATCGCACGCTCGATGACCCTCCATGCAATTCGCAGAAACTTTTCTGCACTTCAATTTGCAATTTTCATAGCTGTTCGATCGATTGGTCACGCAATGCAAAGAATGTATTACAGCGTCTATTTCAAGACAATAATACCTATATTAAAATACTTTTTTTATATTGCAATACAATATTCGTAAAATAATAAAATTTGGATCAATACAATCACGTGTATAATCATGTTTAGTCATAGCGTTAAAACTGATAAGGAAATTATCACAAATTACATAATAAAATCCGAACAAATTTAATTCTTAGCGGAATTTTTTTAGTCAATCCATTGTTCATTACAATTTCTTTCCGATAA
>Ga0157363_1005126_pt1 | contig 12183 bp, 5 predicted proteins | sample AttsexASBM1_FD_111477 | JGI IMG/M metagenome (GOLD analysis project Ga0157363, IMG submission 111477) | Fungus gardens microbial communities from leaf cutter ant in Ribeirão Preto, State of São Paulo, Brazil - Atta sexdens ASBM1 | ecosystem: Host-associated > Fungi > Mycelium > Unclassified ...
ACATTTATAGATAACAAAGTGTTTTTAAATTGAAGGAGAAATGGAGTCAACAAGTGATGCTATAAATAAGCATTTTTGTAAATTATGATTGCGTGAAAAATGAAGTGAATTGCGCAGAAAAATTCTCAGAAGTGACTATATAAATATTACTATTGGCCTTCATCGCAACTTCGTTAACCCACGTTATTCTGCATGTGATGGTATCCATCTGATTACACAATCATATACCCAAGCGATTTCGTTGATAGTATCGCCTACGCATCAGTCGATAAGAACTATATTATATAAACTCATGCGAGTAGCTGACAATTTGTTTCTCCATGCTTGATGTGAAATACCAATCACGCGAAGATCAAAGATCAATAAGAAGAGATTTCCAGAAATTTTTTCAAATATATCATATGTAATATTAATAAAATTCCAATACACTTAACATTTTCAAAGAACAAATATCTGAGATTAACATTACGGAAAAAAAAAAAACTTTATCGTGATTAGACTCCCGTTATGAATCTGTTTTGAGTCATTTTGAGGTTTAATATTGTGTCGAAAACTTGCGAGAAACGTTGAGCACGTGTGAGGCATAGAATAACATTTACCTGCGTTATATCGCTGATGACGTTTAATACTGCTGGATCGGTGCAACGTCCGCAGGCGGCCACCAACTAGTTCAAGGAGAAAGAACATTGGCTTCGGAGCCAAGAGTTTTCACGCTCCGTAGCCGTTTATAGCCATCTTGCATACGCTACTGCCACGATAAACTTCTCATTCTTTTTTTTCTTCAACACCGGGTATTACCGTTCCACTGTAATAACACCTTGCTAAAATCAGGCGTTCATTTCGCTGTTTTACGAGATCGTAACATGTGCGACTTTGCGTTTTTTGTTCGGCAAAAACCAAATTGAGATCAGAGACGGAACAGAAACAGGAAGACTAAAATATAGGAGCCTAAAAGATTTTACATCGTCAAGCGTTATTATTTTTCCGACAAAAGGTAGAGACTTGATAGACGGAAGACTTAATTAAGGAACTAGTTTACAGGGCTGCTGTATGCATTGCGCTGATTAACTGTCAATTATTCACCAACGTAGTCCTGGCAGCCGGAGACGCCGTCGAACATGTACACGAATATGTACCGGTTAGACTGCCAACCAACAACCACCCCTCGGTATGTATCGCCGCAGGTGGAACCGCGGAGGAGCGGTCGTGTTTCCCTGGCAACTGGAGAGCCGCACGCTTGGACACTCGGATCTGCAATGCAAAATCGAGTTCGTAAACCGCGTATGATCGGCTTTAATGGAACGTCAATGCGTCGCGACGTGTAATCGAACACCGTTGGGATAAAAACTGACTAATCCCCCGTTTCTCGATCATTCGATCCCTTTCGAGGCGACGAGCAACGATCGTCACGTTGACTGAAAACTTCGTCATACATTCTAATCTGTCATTTTATAACGTGTACGAAAAAAAAATTCGACCTTACTATATCAATTTAAACAGTCGTACGTTCATCTCTCTTCAATTTGATGTTCGTCATTCGATCGCAAAGGGACGAGACGAGATTACCGTCGTGAACGATACACGATGGTGCGCACGTAGCGCGCCGTGGGAGGAATCCTCCGTGCTCGCGTGTTTCCGTGGTAACCATAAACAGGGGCCCTGAAATTTTATTGGCGACCACTGTTGTGTCATAGGCAGGTGGATCACCCCTTTTACGATCCGCATGTGGATATACACCAAGGTTTCTCGCTATAGTCCTCGCAGTCCTACCCTTTATCCGACCCTCTCATCTCTTCAGCTTTCGTCACGGGCGTGCTCACATTTAGCTATTGGTCTCGATTAATTTCCAATGGACGCTCGTAAAGCGTTTTACTGGCTATCGTACGTGCCGATACATTCTGCGAAAAGATACATTCGTAGGCCGCACTTCCGCCGTGATACGGTCGCAGATCTCGGAGAGAACTTCCTCGTTTTCTCGGATAGAAATGACCGCAATCTCCGTAATGGAGAGGAATTCGTCGGCATCCGAAGCGTCCTATGCTAGTAAATTGTCTCGTAAGACCGTTTGTTGTGTTCGGCTCTTTTTTTTTTTTTTCCGAGAATAGAACGATCGGAGATTCATAAACTTTTCATCTCTTTTGAGTACGCTTTGTTTATATCGCTGTTATTTGTAACTTTTGTCTCATTCTATTTATCACAATTTTATTTCTTTTTATATTTGAGATACTGAATGGCTTATTTATACTGAAATGAGATTGCACGAAAGAATAAAAAACAATATCAAACAAAATCATAAAGTTAATTTCAGATTTGTATTATAAAAATTTTCGATTAATTTATGAGTTGATTTTTCTTTTATTTTTCTTCCTCTTTCAATTAGTCATACTTTAAATTTTTCATCGGACATTCTTTGGAAAAGAATCTATCTTATAGTTCCTGTATTGATTTTGGCGGAGTAGGAAGAGTGCATTTATCGCCGGATGTACTTACAGCTTTGAAATTCTTGCATGGAATAAATAGTTAGAGTTTCTCACAATAGAGAGACAATCCGATGTATGACGCATCGATATTCATAGAACATTATATGATATTGGCGTTTTCGCGATAAAGATAACGCACACAGAGTGATAAACTATCACAAAACTGGTGAATTTGAAAATCGCCGACAATTCAGAAATAATAGAATGAAATAGTAGAGGAAAACACGAATAGAAAGTACAGAGCAGATAATATTAGAAGATAATATTAGAAGATAATATTATAAAATAATGAAAACTTTTGATGCAAAGTTATGATAATTCTTCATCATGTATAATATGAATCAATATCTGCGATGTATATCATGCAATACATCGTTTTATAAGTGGAAACGTTTTCCCCTTTTTTTTCTCTCATTTTCTGTCTCTTTATTTTTCTATCTCATTATCTCTATTTGTTTTGTAATCCTTTCTTTATACGGCGCTAATATTTTTATAATTTTTTATATATACACAGAAAAATTTTTTCTTAAAATTTACCTTGAAAATATGATAGTTGTAAGACAACATTGCGCTTCGAAGAATTTTGTGTAAATCTCTTTCATTCATTAATAAAACTACAATAAAATAATATAAAATAAGTTTGATTAATTTTACTAAAGTGCATGGTAAAAATCTTTAAAATATTATATTGTACCACAACTATATTTGTAGTGTACCACTACACTATATTTTCAGAGTAAAATTTAAGATAAAATTCATACTTGCACCTGTGTAATTCAATCGAAGTTAACCAATAACGATATGTCTATATCTAGAAACACTTAACATTAACTACATTTCTTATCAATGATTACATGAATCAAAGCACTTTAAATATACTCTTTTCTTTGTATATAAATCAGAAACGCACTATCTAACAACTGTGCCTTTTTTTCTACGAATCTCTGTTCCTGAGAGAGAGCTTGACGCAATCGGGGCGAGAGCCACGACAGGGGTATGAGAAAAGAGCATGAGAATGGCGAAATTCACGGTTGATTTATATATATGTGGCGAACGGGCCGTATTTTAATTGCTATATAAATTTCTGGGCGTGAATATCCACGATCGTCACGGTCCAATTTCATTATGGAATTTAATGCGCGGTGTGTCGGCGGTATCTACCCAACGATTTGTCGTTTTCACTTATTTTTAGCTTAGCTATTCTTGAATAACATTGCAAAACAGGTTTCAGGACATGCAAAATTGCTAGACTAGATAATATATGTGCCATAATAAGCACGATAGTGCTATAAGTTTTAGAGCTAAACTTAAATACTGTACTTTATACATTATAACTTACGATGCAAATTTTAACTGTTGAGAGAGAGAGAGAGAGAGAGAGAGAGAGAGAGAGAGAAACGAATATCATTTTTAGTTTAGTTATTTTTGCTGAATAAATTGCCGTTAAATTTAAGTCTCAAATAATAAATATTTGTAATCTAGTATTTTTTGATAGACAAAAATTTTTTGACATTTTTAGCTACATAATTCTATCTAATTAAATTTTATCAGCATTTGTCGATAAATATAATATCTCATTAATATGTTTCTATTGATAATTTGTCAAGTTCCACATTTAAGAATATTAATGGCGTTTATTATGTAATTGGTATTCCTACCGATTGGTTTGCCACTTCACGTTGGTGCTTTCCTGGTCGTCTCTGTTAAGGCGTAATTATTTTGCCGTGATGTTCTCCAATCAAATACAAGACAATTATGACAGGCAAACACAATAATTAATGTAAGGAAATTGTGCTTTGCGACACAATTAGTCCTTTAATGGCATAATTTCTATTTTTGCTATCTAATTCTAACTTCGATAGAAATTAACAGAAATGAAATTTTAAATTATATAAATGCTAAATTTAAATTTAATAAAAATGTTTATGTCATGTTTACCTCACATTCCATGTCAAATGTTAAAAACTGCACGACGTTTGTACGTGCGTGTTTCTGATTATTTACTTTGTTATACATCATTTTTAATATTTCCGTAATTTTATCTTGAGGTTGAAAATCGATGATTTAATTTAATGATTTTAAAATATATTATCTTGTTTTTAATATATGTAGATAATTTTGTCACAACTCTTGTTACAATCTGTGTACACATGAAACTTTCCATTGATCAGATATCCTGTTAGCCAGCTGTTATCTTTTTAACGAAATGTGAGAATACAGATTGCGCTTATCTGATATTCTGAATATTCTTGAAATTATTGATTTTTGGGTTCATATATGGTACGTCGGGACAATCATCTCTTCCCAGACGATTGTCTGAGTATAAGACACACGATCAAATCGCGGAGATTTGTGAGTTCCATTATGAAACTTTTCGATTTACGTAAATTCTGATCCACGGTAGACCTCGATTGGGTTGCAATACTCGGAATAGATTAAATCTTCGTGGAGAAATGGGACTATCGGATGCAATGAATCAAGTCCCCCAGGCTTTTCATCTTGGAAAAAACGCGTTTTTTTATCTTTAAATCATTTTCCCATGTTATACATCAATGGGGAATTAAAATTTCATTCGAACTTGTAATTTCATTTAATATTTGTGTTTCATCTGCATGAGCTGAGATAAAAGAGATAATCATGGTATTTTATTTTTTCTGTATGCATGCAATTTTTTGCTCAAAATTAACAGAGACTGTGCAAACGTTGCGTAGTATAAAAATGAAATATGATATTGCAATTTAAAAGTCATTCATTTCAAGTCATAAATACATATAATATATTGCAATGGCAGGTAATACTAACATTTCTCAACTTTTATAAGATTTCTCACTTTTTGTCACATAAGTTATTATATATTATCAATTATATTTTAGAAACTATAAAACATAATTAAATAAAAATGTGATTATTGTATTTTTTTTTCAAGTCTTATACAGTTGATGAAAATAATTGATTCTATAAGTTAGTGAATGGCTTGGAAATTATCTTCCTCTCGCAGCAAATCTTCTATATTAAAGCCTCATTCGCATATCCCCGGCGAGTTGTACGCCGACAACAGACCAGCTATGCGAAACGTTTTCCCTTCATTCTCATCTCGAACGTCGTATTGTCTCTGCCCGGTCGACATTCGGCTTTATCGGTCCGGCATATTGAATCGACCAACCGGAAACGCGGTAACCGAATATGCTTCGAATTTCCTCTTCTCTCCCTTCATTCTTGTTGATCACCCACTATCGCATGCTTCCCTCTAAAACTGACGATTCAGATCTCTTCGAGGGTTCTCGACTACGATTTGAGACGTTAGCAATGGGACGATGGCCACGTACGTCGTTCATGGTATTTGCCGAATGTCAAATATCTGCTCTGAAGGAATGAACTGGATATTGCGCCATTCTTCATCATATGTCAGATGTTTGTTCTCTTCGGGATAGCGAATATTCCTTAAAAAATATAATCGTATATTATTGTATCATGTTGTGGCATAACATGATTCAGTATAACTGATACAGCTTCCAAAGCAAGATTCATTGACGTTAATCCTATAATGCTATTAAGTATAGTATTGCTATTGATATGTAAATTTCACGTACAAGAAAAGAGACCATTCTTAATTAATGTAATATAAATTTTTTATACCTTTTACATTTTTAATGACAACATATTTATAAGATCTTTATAAACACAAATAACCTAATTATTAATTTAAAAGAAAAGAAAGAATAAAAACGATCAACTTTGATTTAGAAATGATATGAAATATATAGTTCAATTTTGTGTGTGTGTGTGTGTGTGTGTGTGTGTGTGTGTGTCTTCATATACTTAAATAAAACTTAAATATAAAATTAAAATTAAAAAAATTAAAACTTGTCACATTGCTCTATGTTATAATATTGGATCATAATAAAGGCCAGAATTTTTAAAAGCTTGTCACTGCTTGTCCTATATAGGATTGTCCTATATAATTTAGCATATATATATATAGGTTTTAGACGGATCTCTTGACCATTGAAGTGATAGCTTAGCGTTTAATGATCTCATACCTCATCATTTACCTGTACGTAAGATTTATATTATTGACAAATAAAATTTGTAATGCGTAAAATTTATATTCTAGAATTAGCGTGAGCTTTATTAATATCTCTGTGATGATCATTGATAATTTTTGAAAAGTCATTCAATTTTTTGAAAAGTTATTGAAAAAGTTATTATTTGAAAAGTTATTCATATTGAAAAGTTGTTCATATTCCATTACACCTATGTCTTTTCTCAGTGTCACTGCAAAACTGATTGTGAATCAGTCTCTTAATATTAAAAATCAATTCGTAGATTAGATTATTTACTAATACATTAGCATGAATAGTTAATTCACGAAATTCTCATCTGCCTGTGAATCACATAATAATGCGCTGCTTAATTCCATTAATGACAAATTGCTTTACGGAATTCAGTTTTCTGAACTGTCGGTTGAGGAATAGAGGATCATGACGAGGGTACAAGATACCTAATAAGATATTAACTACGTCTTTAATTAATAAAGACAACCGGTCATGCGACTAATCCGATTTTAGGATTGGAACTTATATTAAATTAAAGGATGTCGATGTGACATTGTCCCATTACGATTATATTTTTTTATTAATTTTTTATTGCTACTAATGCATTAAATGTCTTTAATTTGACATTTAATCTTCATTTATTATTTCTATTTACCTTTTATTTTGAAAATAATAAGAATGTTAAAATGACTTATAAAGTCGCATTCCTTTGCAAATATTATATGCTTGCCACGCTTTCTGCATAATATGATTAATATTAAATTGTTATCATTATCATACATACAAGTATGTAAACTATGCATGATTAAATCTGCAATTATCGCATCAGATGTGATGAGAAAAACATATTAACAATTTCAACAATACATAAACATAAAAAAAAATAAAGCTTTTTTAAGTGGAACAGTATTTAATTGATATCAAAATCTTATTCTATGCAACGCATTAATATCTGAAATATGCGATTATTCTTCAGATATATATCGTTCGTATAACTTTTGTGATATTGTTACGTAAAGCATATTATCACGATATCAATAATGAAATGTAATTTTTGTATCGCTTTTCATGAGTCACGTTTTTTAGAAACATCATTTTATACTACGGCGAATGTATCGCCACTACCACAGTTGCAATCCAAGTAAAACGACATTTTAAGTATTCGGAGAAGATAGCATGTACGTGACATATTGTATAAATTTAATTCCGCGCAAAGCTGTTCGAACGCTAAAAAAAGAAAAACACACGAATTGTGCCGTCGCGGACGGCAGATTAAGAGATTAACGTCTGCTAAGAAGTTTAAATGATATATAATTAGATTACTTTAGAAATTATAGTGCCTCACAGCATATTATTTTTTTGTTGTAGTATTGATACGAGCTTGACCGCTCGTAAGTACGAATGTAGACACAAACAGCATATGCTGTGTAAGTTGATTTGATAAGAAGAGAAAATAGCGTCAATTTTAATGAAATTGTTTCAAGCAACCGAAAGATAAACAGATTCTTAGGAGACGGATCATATGACTGCTCGCGAAACAAGGCACACTGAGAGAAATGATTTTGTTATAGGAACAAATCAAGGAAAGAAAATGTGATATTTGTTTAAAAAACGATTAATTTGTTACGATGGCAAATTAATTCGTCAATGTAATAGATAATCAATAGTATTGCTAGCAAATAAGAGCCTCATATATATATATATATATATATATATATATCAAGGTCGTAGACGATTGCAAAATCTCAAATCGTAAAAAATTGACCAATTCTAGTCAAGTATTTTCCCTATATTAAACGTTCTTGATCGGTTTCCTACGACTTAAGACTCCACAATCATCTATAAATTCTATATAAACGAATCTAAAGATTATCTAATAGATAGATTAGATTCTATATAGTTTGCTTCTGTTACTAATAATTGGTTGATATAGCACACTAGCAGCAATCGCAACAAAATTTGTTGTCATTTATCGATTACCGATTAAAGATACTGGTGACTTGTTAAATTAACAAAATCCTTTCTATCAATGCAGAACGTTGGTTTTTCGAATCGTGCGGATGCAAAATCACACTGATAACAAAATAAAAATAGATGCTCATCACCCAACGGAAGTTTCATTTCTATTCTTTGACCATCTGATCCTTGTACAAGCGACAATAAAACTAATATATGTCATTCACTATTGTTGTTTCTTGGAAATTATCTCAATGCGGTAAAAACGTGTTAACCCAGATTATAGAGTTTTAATTATCTAGAAGACACTTATCTCATACGTTATTCCGTTATCTTTGCTTTGTAGGAATTGCAAATATAGAAATACAATACATTTCTGTAAATTTATGAGAAATATTAAAATTAAATTAATATCGAAATCATCGATATTAAATATAATCTGATAATATCTGACTAGAAATAACAAAACATCTCTTTTCGAATATTATTATAATCTGATTCTTTTTATTAATTTTTTTAATTATTAAGAATATATTAACTTAATAATTTTTTTTTAATATAATAACAGAAAGAGATGTATATAAACTTTCATATTGCTACATGTCATGAATACATAGAGCATAGACTAAAATGTTTTGCTATTATTGCTATTATATAAGAAAACAGATTATAATTCTTGATAATATTTTATTCGGTGCAGGATGTCTGTGATAATTATAACTAAAACCGGAAGCCTTATAATTATCAAAAATATAATCTACATCTATCTTTTCTATGTTCTTGTTATTGTCTAGATGCTACTTAAATGTTTCGTTCACAGATTTCTTATCAAATATAAGATTTAATTTTTTAAAAGATACAAATGTACATTAAAAGGTACATTTAAAAATACATCTTTTTTTATCTTTTCTGTGACGAGTATTAATATTATGCAGAATTATTATCGAATAATTATCTGATATACATATATATACGTAGAATTATTACAGTATATATTTATATTCTCCACAAGAGAAAATTATTTATGATTTCTTTATTGAGAATTATGAAAAAGTTGTCATTTATCTTTACTGTTTAGTTTCCTATTTATTTCTTTTCTCATGTATATCTTATTTTTGTTTTTTAAATTTAAAGTGTATAATTGCTACATGTTTATGTATTAATAAAATTCGTAGTCATGGATACATGTAGGATTCTAGATTATGATAAAGTTTTTTATGTTTTCAATTTTTTTATTAAAAACATGAAACTCAATTTAGCTTTACAAAATTAAACAATTCAGTACACTTATTTAATACACTACAATTGTTCAGATTAATGAGTATAATTACAGATTTGTATAACAATCTAATTTGTGAGAAAGTTTTTAATGCCTATTAAATTTATATATCATTTTATGTGATGCAAAACATACTCGTCGGAAAATCATATTTTCTGAATGATTAACAAAAGTGCGTAGGTATACACTTGTCTTCTGCATTTCTTACATATCCGTCCATGCATTCGCATCCAGCAACACATGCCTATAAAACAAAATAAAACAAATAGTAATAATATAATCTTCTTATGAACTTTCCTAAATTCAATAACAAAAAAAATTCCAGAAAATCAGGGCGAAGGATCAGCGTGATAGTTAGTACGCAAATGTAATTTTAGAACTTTATTCCAAAAAATATCTAATACGTTTCGGTTCACTTTGGAACCATCCTCAGCAATAAAATCTCAAAATATACCTTCTTTCATGTCAAGAAAAAAATCACTATTATATTTACAATAGAAGTTATAAATTGTCCAAGTATGATTTTTAATCCAAAGTAAACCGAAACGTATTAAATATTTTTTGGAATAAAGTTCTAAGATTACATTTGTCTATTAATTTGTCTATTAACCATGCTGACTCTCATTCGCCCTGGTTTTTTAGATTTTTTGTTGTTAAAATAAAACGAATATAAATATATCAAAGAATTCATTTAAACAAGATTATTTTAAAGTTTCAAATATAGTTATAATATTCTATTTACTAAAAAATTTATACATAATTTAAACTAAACTTTTTATTTATAAAAATTCAACATAAAAGAATTTTATAAAATATTTAACAAGATTATTTAACAAATTTTTTAATGTACGTTTTTCTTTAAAGAATGCAATACTAACTAGGACACAGACTCCTGGTGTTGGATTTTGACAGGTGGGTTGACATGATGAACCACAGCTATTGAAATATTCGTTTTGACCGCAATTAGGCGCAGCACCTATAAACATAGTTGAAGGTTAATTATATGTTCTTAATAAAGATTCTTAAAAATATTGTTATTATGTAAAATATTTTTAATTCTTTTCTGTACTTCATAAACATATCTTCTGCAACAAGTTCTGTAAAGCTGTTATCAAGTGATATATATACTTGTTATCAATAGAAAACTTATTCTACGTTTACAATGTACATAATTCTATCCGTTAATAATCGGTTAATCGATCAAGTAGTAGATTATCTTGTAAGATTCGTTCTTTTTCTTTAGATTTTTGTATTATAAATAAATTTTCCAATTTTTTTTTTTGATAATGTAAATTATAATTTCTTGAATAAACGATTAAAAAATTCCTTTTTAAATAAAAGAAATGAAGTTAGAGACTATAATCTCATTTTAACGTCATTGTAACTTTATCTGGATCTTTATTTGACAGATTCGATTATTTACGATTTTGCGCATTAATCTAACGTTTGTACAATCTTATTAATTATAAGTTATGATAGTATCAAAATAAAATCAATCGTAGTAAAATTAAATAATGAGTAAATTGGGTAATTAGAAATTGGCGCTATAAGTGGTTTCATCAGTCAATGAAACACCACTTTGAAATTTATTCGCTGAAGAAGGTTAGAATCTAGCGGAAACATACGTTATTGAATTGTAGAAATATGTTATTAGATTATAACAATTTTAATCATTTAAGCGTACCACTTATAGCGCTGATTCCTAATTGCCCAACTTACTCATTATTTAATTATTATTATCATAAGGAATCCTACTTTTGTAATTATAATTGTAATAAAACTTCTATTTATATAATAATTTTGATTATTATTATGTTAAACTTACTGATAGTGGCAACAGCCACAATGAGCAAGAGGAAAAAAACTGCGGCACGGACCATGGCTGTCTTCGAATTCGTGTTGCTTGCACTCGTACAACTTGAACTAGACTGATGATAGCTCTCCGTTCCACTAAACTTATATATATACGTATATATATATATATATATATACACGTATATATATATATATATATACGATAATGGGTGGCCTTCGACCGCGACACGTCTCTCCCGAGATAGATATTTTTTGGACATATTTCTTTCTTTCTCTCAATGGGCTCTCATCTCACAATCAGTTTTATACGTGACTACTGGCTCAGAAGTTCGGTTCGTTATCAAAACGTGCGATATGAATTTTAAACTGTTGTTTTGAATCGTTGAATTTTAAAATGTTAAACTGTAAACTGTACCTATTAGTAAGTTCGTAATTCAATACCAATTTAAAAGTCTTAGATTTATAAAACCAAATGTTGTTAATCTAAGATAACATCGATAATAGTTTCTTCACGATTGCGAATATGATAAGAAGGAATATGAAGAAATTTCATTTTTACCTCGTAATTTTCAACGTAATTTTTAATCACGTTTACAAA
>Ga0157363_1005127_pt1 | contig 12182 bp, 6 predicted proteins | sample AttsexASBM1_FD_111477 | JGI IMG/M metagenome (GOLD analysis project Ga0157363, IMG submission 111477) | Fungus gardens microbial communities from leaf cutter ant in Ribeirão Preto, State of São Paulo, Brazil - Atta sexdens ASBM1 | ecosystem: Host-associated > Fungi > Mycelium > Unclassified ...
GGGGGGGGGGGGGGGGGGGGGGGGGGGGGGGGGGGGGGGGGGAGAGAGAGAGAGAGAGAGAGAGAGAGAGAGAGAGAGAGAGAGAGAGATGAAATGCGGAGGTCGCAATGCACGTGCGTATTATGTGTGTCTGGAATTTGACATTCGGACTGATCTCACGTGTAATTATTCTCCCGAGATTTCGCTTACCGAGAAATCCACGATCCTCTCGCGTGCGAAATACCAGCGCGGATGTTGCTACGATATTGCAAACTTTCATGACGTTGTAGACTCGTTGCAACATCGTTCGTATCTCGCAATGCCGCTGCGCCATTTACCCGCGCACGTTGTATCGCGCATGTATCGTATAACCGCTGACAGAACGCATAAATCCCGCGGCATAATATGCTCGCGGCTCTTAACGAATTCTGTTCTTACGCTCGTCGATATCTCGCTACAGCGATGAAATAATTCAAATTCGCAATATCACCGCAATTATGCCCGTCAAACCTGTTAGTGAGACGTTAATACATAACGCAAATGGTCATAAATGTCAGTAGATATTTATCCGTAATGTTGCGTAAATGAAGTCTGATTGTCGACAAATCTATTTAGAAATGGCGCGTTCTCCGATCAATTTGTAATAGCAATATTGTACTATTGTTCTATTGTACTCACAGCCGTTTTAAATTCATCATATTGCTGAAGAGAAGATCGGGCAGATGACGTATTTGATTATTATTTAGCCGTAGTTTTTCCACCGCCACCAAATCTTGGAAAGCCCCTCTTTCGATGGTGTGTATTTGATTGTTTGATAGTAATCTGTAAATTAAAAATATTTCCGTACGATATATAATATCAATAAAAAAGAATTATTGTAATATTATGATAATCAACACGAACGATTCTATATATTGTCTAATATAGATTCATATCAAAATAATACGATATAAAAGTTAATATGTGACTATTATATAATTTTGACATAGTTAAAACTCTTAATAATATTATATTAGTTGAAATTCTTAATATTCTAGATATTATTGTTTTAAATGTTATTAAGGAGAACTATAAAAATTAATGTAATTTAATAAAATATATTCGTTATTTACACTAGAAATAACGTTAAATGTACTAAGCAATCATTGTTGATACTGTTTATTTTTTAGATTAATATTAATACATATATCTTTTGCAAAAAGTGATTCTGATTTCGACTTTTCAATAATTATGTAGGTATTTTATACTGATGAAATATTTAATTTTTCATCATTTTCTTTATCTTCATAGTAATTTATTTGCTTGATTTTTTTTTAGTGCAGAGAAAGTAAGAAATGATGACACTTTTAGTGCTAATTTTAAATTAAGACAATTAAGAATATTTCTACTTACAAAACATGGAGCGTTGCCATGTCTTCAAAATCGGTCTTGAATATCACCGATACGTTATTTCCTTGAAGATCTCTGCAACAAGAAGAACAAAATAAATATTAATATTTCAGTTCTTAACAAATAAAAAATAATAAATTAGTAACTTGATTAAACGCTCATTCATCGATAAATTATAATAAATAAAAATAATCCGATAAACATGTTATTTCACGTGTAATTATATTGTGCAGATAAATGTACTTAAAAAACTTTTGTTTCTAATATCCTATAATGTGATTTCATGCCACAAGATTCGTTGGCACACAATTCTATCGACTCAGCGAATGTTAGTTGTATCTACCCTTGACGCGAAATAAAAGCTGAACGATCGTACGCGAGGAGTGAGAATGACGAGTATCGCCGTTCTGCCAATAAAGGGTTATACTACTCCGTTACGAGGAAGCGTGAATTTACTCTTCATGTCAAAAAAGGAGAAGACTGTGAAGTAGCCGTCAAACACAGCCGTACGCCAAGCGTCTGCCTCCCTCGGGGAAGTTATTAAGGCCTTATTAAATTGGTTCCTTTTCCCGTGGAAACTTTTTACCTGACAAAAAGCTCGGGGTAAGAGCGAGTAACAAAGTCAGCCTACAAGCGCTTTCTCCTCTCAACGCAGATTTCTCCTTTCTAGCCCGACAACCAGCGTAAATTATTCCCTCGTTTTCGTCTACTGACGTGTAATTCTTCACCGACGACAAAATGACGGAGTTATATTTCCGGAATCCACATCTTGCACATAGGATAAGCTTGTACGGACACTCGGTAAAATGTGATTTTTTTCAAATCATTTGTCGCCAGTAGAGTAGTTCTGTTTTTATAGACGAACAATTAAAAATTCATATTATTCTATAAATTCTCTGATCACATAATCTTATATGACATTCTTATTTATTTTAATAAATACATTTTTATTAAATTAATTTAATTTTGATTACTTACACACACACACACACACACACACACACACACACACACACACATATATATAGAATTTCGCGAATAAATATACTTGTAAATGGATATTTATTAAATATAATGCGATAGCAACAATAATTTGAGAAATTCTCGCAAAGGTATTTCAAAAAGAAAAGTTTGTTAAAAGTAGAAAAATCACTTCCGCTGAGTCGGTTGCGAGCTAGTTAATTATACTACCCCACGGTAATGACTATGAATACTTCCCGCTAACTCTATTAAGATATTAAGCGCCCTCCTTAATACGTTGCAGGTAATATCTAATTACGAATCATTATACTTGAAGGAAGCTGAAAATACCTCCCACGAGAGAAGCATGGCCAATCGCATTATGGAATCGAGGCCCATCGAACCTCGACGCATAATCCACTTTATCGCCGATTCGATTAATTCTCGACGGGATAAAACGGTGACGGCTACCCAGCGTCTAACGAGAGCTTTAGAAGCTACCTAACGAACGATGTCACTTTTCCTGTTATCGTTGTCACTACTTCCCATGGTTCTTTTGTCGAACGTCATTATGATGAACAAACAATGTCATCGCTAGAATAGCATTGTAATAATTTAGCTTCGGTTTTTACATTATATAAAGATATAAAGATAAATGATTAAAACTATTTTTACAATATTCATTACAAACTTTTTTAATTTATAAAATAGTTTATATTGTCTTTTTTAAAACTTTTTTTGTAATAACGCGAGCTCATTTTATCACTACGATGATCGAATGCAAGTACAACAGAAGTTTAAACCGCGTTGCCTTTTCCTCATAATTACCGCGATCATTCAAAGTCGTTGACGACATTCTCTATGGCGAAATATCGTTGGTTCATGAACCAACCGCCAACTCGTAGAATAAGACAGAAACTTGGCGTGTGCCGTTTACACGACGGATTTGCGCTTCTAGGAACGTTAATGTAGCCTTTCGCGAAGACTCCGTCATCTTATGTGGTGTTACGCTCAATTAAAATAGCGCGGCATCTTCTCGGAAAGTAATAACGGCAATCGTTCAGATAATCGTTTGCATGGAAAACCTTTGCCCAGCGAACTGAATGGAGAAGTATCTGAATGAGGATCGGTCGCTTAAAGCGATAATTTCGATTCATCATTGTAACGAGACAAAATTTCGCAATATATTTTGTGTTTATTCTGTAAATATCCATTGTTCTATCGATAAAGAAATATTTGCCAGATGTCACTTAAAGTTGATGTTAATTTACGTATCTTTCTCGAGGTAAAATAAAACAACCGTTTCTTTTTTTTTCACACGTATACATGAACAGCGATAGTCATTTAAAATTATAATGTCTACGTAATTAAAGTTTAATAGTGTAATTAAAAAACCTTTGAACTCGAGCATTGAAAATCCATTTAAAATACAACGATAAATTGATACAGTTTCGAATTGTTAAATAAAATAGGATTGCATGGCAATACATGAGCACAAAGGTCACTAAAACGTGACTCGTGTGGTAAATTAGATGTCATCAATAAAATGAATCATTAAATGAAGATAAATTGTTGTCTCAAATATCCAAACAATAATGAGAGTAACATTTGTTATATACTGAAAAAAGAATCCGATTGCAATTGGAATTCTGGTTAAAAATAGACAAATCAAACTTTTCTGGTTGAATGTATAATAATTCTAGTTGAGATAATCAGAATTCTGATTGATATGATCAGAATTTTCTGATTCGTTCATTTTCAACAAGAAATTTTTCTCTGTGTAGAGCTCGATCTAACAAAAATGGAATATATATAATTACGAAAGAAATTAAATAAGTCCGACATGCTGATAGATCCACAGCTGCAATGACTGACTATCGACGCGTTTTTACAATTTGATTTATAAATCTCATTATTGATTCGATTCGATCATCAGAAGTCCAATAGCATTCTGGAAGGCACAATTTTCATCTTGCACTTTTGCCAGGCGACTCACGTAGCAGCTAATGAAATTACATTTCGCGTCGCCAACCGGGACATTCGCTAAATACGTTTCCATGAGTTTTCGCAAAGGAGGGAGCAGAAGAGACGCGAGATGGGAGGAAGAGTACGGTGGTAAATCTGATGGGACGGACGATGGTGAGAATCTGAAGGAATAGAAGGGGCAGTCAGAGTGTGACGGGCTTGGTAGACAACGTCCAAGAATAAGGTGTTGGTGGTGCGTGTCTATATTTGAGTTGCGGTGGGATGAGAAGACAGGGGAGACGAGAGGGAGGATAGGCTGCTGGCAGATGTAATCAAAGTTTGCAGACAACCGCCCCGAACGAGAGGAACACCAGGGGAAGGAATACAGGGAATACCGCCGTGGGATCGACCGGATATCCGGTCGTATCTCACACGCGGCACTACGCGTCGCGGTATGTCGATACGCCTGCTTAATGTCGTAGAAATGTCTCCGGCGGAGATAAGGGAGAGAATCGAGCCGCGACAAGGTGAGATGAGTCTATGGGGAGGATTGGATACTGGTGCGAGTCTCGATTTTCTCGCGAGCAGAGCTGTTCGCTCCGTCTTCCCGCCGGGGATCTGGGAATCGAATGATTTATGGGTAGTGATTATATTCAGACTTCGCGTGCGCTCGTACTGGTATCACGTGCTTGTACGTGTAACTGCTAGGAAATATCGCGACGTAATCCTCCATTTACTATACGCGCGCCGGATGTTTGGTAGATGCAAAGTAATTCATCGATCGCGACGTAATATTGACAGTTAACGATGATAGTTTGCCACGAGCAAAGTCTTATTAGTTTTCAATTTCAATTTATCTGATTCAGTTTGATTATATGATTATCAATGATATTTATGCTAAGAAAATTAACACGTACGCTATCATACATTTTTATACACATAACTCATAATTATGACTTCAATTTAGAATATAAAATATGGAATTTAAAAAATGTAATATTTAACATAGAATTATTTAAAACATTCAATTAATTTCTTTAATATATTCCAGATATACATAATTGCACCACAATAAATAAAACTAAATAATATTTTTGAAATATAACTGGTTTATGATAAACTTTTTTTTTTCAAATATGGTTATGCTGAAAAGTGTCAGAAATTAAATTAAACTAAATTAAAATAAAATTAAGTTTCTTTAAATTTGTTTTAACCTTTATATAATGCATTAAATACTTAAAAATATTGATGACAAGGAGTGTGAAAGAGGGGAGGGAGAGGAGAGAGAAAGAGGGGAGAGAGAGAGAGAGAGAGAGAGAGAGAGAGATTCTGCTTCTTTCTCTATTATTATATCTGATATAGTCTAATTGACATAATGTAATATGAAAGTTCGCGCAATTCGCAATTCACATGCGATAGAATGCTTTATTTTGTTTACATCGTATAATTTTTATATGAAGTTACGAATCTGGAGCGTAATAACGCACACCTTATGGCAATAATATCCAATTTATTTTCTCGTGAAAATATGTCTTCGTACGATAGATCGTATTTTAGATTTCCAGCACATTCGTAGCGCTTGAAATCGCAAGACATCCGGATAAGTTGAAAATAACATTTAGAGTAACCGTTCGTTTTTGTGATTGGACCTTTTGCTCCACCTCATAAAAATTTCACAGCGAACAGAATGAAAAGCGAACCATGACAGCTATGCAGCGAAAATATCGTATCAGATAAGAAAGAAAGCCACCGCTTTCGGAGAGAAAATATAGTCTTCTGCATGTCAGCGCAGAAATGCAAGTGGAATGCTCTTGATTAAGTTTGGCGAAGCATCGATTTGATGTCTCTGGACTGGCGAAGATGAAAAAAGGCGAATGGGCATCGTGTCAATTTGACGTATCGACGGCTTTTCGCCCAACTCACTATTCTCGAATAAACGTGACAAATGGAATGGAAAGAATATGATCACCACAGTGTATATTCCATAAGTAAGCTATTGGGCAACTTACAGAAACTAGACGTCGTTTGTACTTCAAAATTTATCTTTTATATTTTGTTGAATTAAAAGCATTTAAATGTCATTTAAAAATTAGACATGTTTACTTAAATTTTCTACATGCAAACAACAATTTACGTTACTGCCTCGTTGGATAACAGATGAAACAAACTTCTATGCATATTACGAGACAATAACAGCTAGTATAATTGTAAGTTGAAACCGTTGAGGACCGTTGATTCATAGGATAATAGTTTGGCGCGGAAAGCGGATGGCATTTACTGACTGTCGTTTTGCTTCGTCCTAGAACAATGCAATTAACATGGTGTTTAAACTTAAGCTTTGGTCGCATTACCGTAGAAACTTATTGCGGCGAGGGAGGTTGAAGCGCAATAAACACACGCTGACTTCTGAAATATTCAGACAGAGATTCTACGTTGGGACGTAGCGTCGCCAGGTCCGCGTTTGAATTTATTGGACTGGCATGCCTCCAGATGAAATTTCTTTTTTGTCTCATGCCAGCTGGTCATTCTTCACGACGCACCGTGCGCGCGTGTCAACCCGCGTGTAAAACCAAATATTAACGCCCGGATGTAAGTCGCGCTCGTATGCCTGTGTATATTTATTTACAGTGTGATACATGTGATGGTGACTTATCAACCATGATGTATTAGCTATGTAGCATTTTTTACGTGAAAATAAAATAAAAAGACGAGAGAAAATAAAATAGAAGAAGGAAACTGTCCGGCACATAGGAAGTGCTCGCTCGGAAACTCGAGAATCAATAAAAACACGATATTTGTCGTAACGATACCGAGAGAGAGCTGCTTCCACATGAATTTCTTATGATTGCATCGTAATGACAGCTGCGAGAAAGTCTGTAAAGACGGAAGAAATGTTGCATTGCTCGAATCAAGCTACTTTTCTTTGTTATACCGAAAAGTTAATAAAGTGAGTGTTTCCTTTATTTCACATACAATATTCATTTTTTGAAAAAAAAACAATTTAATGACAAATTTAGTTAATGTCATTTCAACAATTATAATTTAATATTTAATGTCCGAATAATTTATAAAAATATTAACTTTTTATAATATTTTTTAGATTTATTATAAAATATTTAATAATATTTTTTAATAATATTAAATAATTTGTCTATTAAATTTGTGATATTACTACTTCAATTTCGGTTTAGAATTGTGTGTTTCAATAAATAATCAATGCACAGTTTATTTGAATTAGAAATTTACAAGAAACATTATTAGACATGAAGAACACTTGATCGAATAAATTGACATTTTTTAGTCATATATTTATTATATATTTATTATATATTTTATATTATATTTATATATTTTTTTTATTATGCAATGTACATTCGATTCATTTTAAATTATATATTGCATATTTGTAAAAATAAAATAGTTGCTTATTGTATTATTTAAATCAATAAATTTATTTCCAATTTAACCAATATTCCATGGTCAATAGCATGGCATTGCCCGTGACATCAATTTACAATCGACCATTGTCTTCAACAAAGGAATCATTCGATTCGTCTCTGAAGTCCGAGCAGCGCCATTCAAAGTGAACATCATGTTTCTTAGACGCAGTGTCCAGAGCAGAAATAACAATCGCTGTTTGTGGCGGTGGAACGCGGCCAGCCACTAATTCGCCGCTTGCATTTTAACATTTCTCTACCAGCTGCGTGCGACGCGACGGCCTGTTAGCGTATGTACATCTAACAGCAGAATCGATGCTAAACATCCCTGCATAGTTATGTATATAAGCGAAGCGGAGGAGCATCAAACTATTGTTCTACTTCCGCGGTCGTCGTGCTGTGGTGGGATTCGTTTGCCGACGCAAGTAGTTCAGCAAAGATAAATGTGGGGTCACGTATAAAGGGAGCTATGCGAACTGACCTAAAATACGACAAAGAAAAACGCCTTAGAGTTTGCGCTAAACGTGGTAATTGATCGATCGATTTATCATTCAGGCGGTAAATAACTTCTTAATTTGTTTTTGTACTCAAAGTCTCAGGTGAAAAATAATAACGAACGTTCTTGAGAATTACAAACACTTTTTTTCTATTAAATTACATGAAATAAGTATTATTATTTTGTTTATACAGAAATAAATAAATTATAATTACAATTACAATTGCAAATATGCTTTGCAAATGTAATATATGCTTTATAAAATATGTAAATATATTATTTATATATCCATTTATTTTGACCGCAGAATACGTTATTATGATTGATGCATTTTGTATCAACATATGATTTGTAATGATATGATTTAATAATGTTTTCTTCTATAAGAGATAGACTGTAATTAATAATTAATCCAAGGCATCTCTTCATATTATTTACAACAACATTTGATGTCTTATAAATGACAAGGTGTACTTTGCGACAAGGTACTCGCGCCCTATTATTTTAAGTGGCGATACTTGTAATGTAACCGAGAGCAGTAAAATATCGTTTCGCCCGGAGGATATATTACACTTTTAAGAATTTCCGACAGTGTGGGAGGTTCGTTAGCGGGTGTAACTAGTCAAGCAAAAATAAATATTCGCCCACGTTGCTACGGTGCAACACTGTCTGACCCGAACTACGAAGCATGGAAATAACCTGGAGCCTTTTTACAATTTAGATAAGCATTCTCGCTCTCGCATATATTCGAATCGTCGATCAACCATAGATCCAACTATGCGCAACTAGAATTTATCCAAAAACGTTAAATGTTACGTGTATTACCTCATGAATATTCAGTATTTTATTATAAAATTAATAAAGCTGACTTGTGCGGGTAGCCTTTGTTAACATGTCCTAGAAATGAATGCAAGCCATCGATCAAATTCTTCAATCCCGTATATGGTAAATCTGTAAATCTGGTAAATTTATACAAATATTGATTTTTTTTTAGATAAATATGCAAGCGATGGTATTGAGAACATCTAAAAATCTAACTGCTGTTAAACCAACGGCCATAATCGTGTAGACAATGTTGTTTATCATTTGTAACACAAATACTTTTAGCTTTAGATTCGCTCAAGATTGTTGCTCTATTTTATAAATAGAGCTTATATATTTAATATATTTATAAAATAATATATTTATAAAATTATATGTTTATAAAATAATATATTTATATATTTTATAGATATATACTCTTAATTATAATAAAAATAAAATCACAATTTGCACATTCAATTTTTGCACTAAATTTTTATTCCTTCATCTGCAATCATATTTTTATTCCCTATCCATCTGCAATCTGCAATTTTTTTGTCTAGCCCAGTTCTATATAGTAGTTCTATCAAGTAATTCTATTTAAAAAAAAAAAAAATATATAAAAAAATGTATAGAAAAAGAGTTACTTTTAACATTTTTATTATTATTATCAAGTAATTTTTAATTCAAATGTTATTCAACAAAAATTGAAATTTGAGTAAAAATAAAAATAAAATTTGAGAATAAAATTTCGTTTATGTAAAAAAAGACTAACAATGAGATTGAGAGATTAAATAGAACAACAAAAAAAAATAAAAAACAAGCGTATTCAAGTCAATACTGAAACAATTTTAAAAATTCATATCATTCTCTTGACAGATAAAGAATTATTTTAATGATTAATATATGATGCATCTCCTTAATATTATATAGGAAATGCATAAGTTGACTGATAAAATTCAAGCTATAAGATATGCGACACATGGCGTATTTCTCTTAATATCACTTTCGCGACCTCGGTGCGCCCCAAAGCAGCAATTTGTAACGTTTTATCCAGCGGAAGCGCATGCATCTCCTTCAAGGTTTCCTGACAGTCGTACACTGGTCGGTGCAACTAGTTCAGAAAAGACAAATGCGCCGGTTACGTATAACGACCGACGTGAACTCGCCATAATACGGAGGGAAACGACATGGAGTCCCTTAGATTTCAGATAGTCCTTGTAGCCGCGTGATTTTTCTGTGTTCTTACCCTCCAAGTGGACCGACCCCATATCGCGAGAACATAAAGTGAGCGCGATGACCCACGCGAGCTTTATCGCGATGGCGTGCATCTCACGAGTCGGGCATCCTCCCGCGCTGTAAAACAGGACGTACCCTCTATTACGCTCATCGTGTAATTCAGGAACGCGGCGGAATGCGTTAAATGTTCAAGGCGTGAGATGAAATCTCAGTTTCATGTACCGATAAAATGAAAGGATGAATCTGCTGTGTTGTAGTAACAATTACAACGTAAAGAGGGAAAAAAAAGGAATGTGATAATTGCTAAGAGAATGTACCTCTTTTAGTATCACAATTTATTATTTTCCTTTTAGTATATATTGATTAATTTAAAAATTATATGATAATTAAATAAAATAGATGACTCTATTCTCGGAAAATTTTTAAAATATTTAATGAAACATAAATCAAAGATATTTCTCATGAAGATTATATTTAATGCAACAGTTCGTTAGATATTATCTATTTTACATTTGCATGTTAGTTGAAAAAGATATTTTATTTCATTATATAAAATATTTCGATGTGTTACACGTACACATTTGAAATGCTTCATGCTTGTGCTCTCATAAAGAAGCGTTTATGGTTATATGATTTAGTTTACAAACTTTTAATACGCGTATTAATTAGTAACTTTCTATTAAATTATCTTAATTTTAGCTATGTATTTAAAGAATGACATACTAAATTGGTACAATATATATCAAAATGAATTAATTAAATACGTATCATGTATATGTTTATCGCCGAAATTATTATATATAATAATTCAATAAAAAAATACTAGTTATATATATTATAGTATTCTTTAATCTGAACCAGTGGATAGTCACTAAGTATGCCTACTGGCATACTTAGTACTAATGATCTTACTTAGTACTAGTGAAGTTCAACTAAAAAAGGAAGAATGTTTGAGCATTATACAGTGAGTACAAAAGTATTTGTACAAAGAAAATATTTTTTAAAAAAACTTTATGTTTAAAATTTTCACAATAAAGAAACATATAACTACGACACAGGTTGTTTTTTGTAATATTTAATATATTATCAAGATTCAAATTAAACTTAGACGTTTCGGCCAACATCTGGCTATCTTCAGTAAGAATATAAAAAATCCCGCATTAATATATAAAATTAAAACAATAAATTTCGCTGTCATACAATTAGTAAATCACGCTCTTTTTCTTCTTATTCATGAGTCCATAATACCTAGTTGATGAATCAAATGCAATGTGTCTCAAATTGTATAGAACGAGAATTCCCAAATTCTAACATACAATGGATATGTTAATAATCTGTTTTAATCTAATTATTAAAAGGTTACAATTCTTTACCTGTTTTTTTCAGCAATTCAGTGAAATTTGTGCGTCAATACCGACAATGTAATGAATAATTAGATGAAATAATATCGATGATAGAGTCGATTTTGTTTGTCGTTACTTTGCTCTGTGATGGATATTTATATGTGCGCAAAGATTGAGAACTTTCTCGGATTATTTTTTGATAAGAGAGAGATCTTATTTTAAAAGAGGCAGATAAATGTCGGGCAATCCTTCAGTATCACTTTGTTTATGTATATCTCTCCTCTGATTTTGTATTATTTCAGATATTCTTCTTTTATATAAGGATTGTTCTATATCTAGAACGCTAATGTTTTCCCAATCTAATTCATTGTCAAATTGATGGTGCGAGACAACTGATATTGCATCAGTAGATCTTCTTATGTCAGCCTTATGTTCTTTTATTCTTATATATATATATATATATATATATATATATATATGTTCTTATATATATGTATGTGTTTTTAGTTTTCTTTTTGTTTGGCCGACATAAGAAGATTCATACAATTCAAGTCTAAACAATTTATCTTGTAA
>Ga0157363_1005128_pt1 | contig 12182 bp, 10 predicted proteins | sample AttsexASBM1_FD_111477 | JGI IMG/M metagenome (GOLD analysis project Ga0157363, IMG submission 111477) | Fungus gardens microbial communities from leaf cutter ant in Ribeirão Preto, State of São Paulo, Brazil - Atta sexdens ASBM1 | ecosystem: Host-associated > Fungi > Mycelium > Unclassified ...
ATGAAATTGATGAAATTATATGTGAAATCTTTTTACACGATTATGGACACATGCCACGATCATTTGGATAAGGGGTGCGGCGGGGGGGGGGGGGGGGTCGGGTTGGTGAGTTGATTAGGGGAAATCTTTTGGTTTTCCCAATTTTCCCCCCGCATAATTTCCCAAAGATTCCTTATCCCGAATAGCTTCCCTTCAATCCCCCTGCAAGCCGCCCCCCCCCCCCCCCCCGCCGCACCCCTTATCCGAATGATCGTGGCATGTGTCCATAATCGTGTAAAAAGATTTCACATATAATTTCATCAATTTCATATTTTATCATTCTCTGTTGATGGTTTCTATCTGTGATTTTGTCGCTCAAAACATGCCAGCATTGTAGAAAGAATAGAACATCATCTAAAAATTTAATCGAGATCCATTATCATAAATAATCGCAAATGTATTATTTTATTTCCCTTTTTCTTTTTCTGTGCCTTTTTCTTTACAACAAATTCGACACTTGACGAACGAGATTCATTACCTTTTATGTTTTTCTTTGCAGCAACAAGACAGTTTAGTAAGTATAATTTTCGTATCGTCTGCGGGGCGCCGTAACGTGCTCTTGGGTAAAATGATCATTTGTTTGTGTGTTAGAACATCGTAATGTCCGATCGAGTTTGGGTGAAGATACAAGTGTAGATAAGTACGTTCATTTCATGGTAAAGGCCAAATTTCGAAATACGATAGTCTATATTCATGTCTCTATTTAGCGCCACTTAAACGTGATTCCACATTGCATTACGTTGCATTTATACAATGCAATAAAAATATAGACTTATAAATTAAATAGTAATAATTTTTTAAATCTAATTTACAATTTTAAGATAAATAGCTGTATTGTTTTGATTTTTGACATTTATATAATAGAATTTTATAGAATTATATATTTAATATAGAATTTTAATAATAATTTACTTTTTATAGAATTATGTAATAATATTTAATTTTTTCTAAATTTTTGTTCACCAAATACCGAGATGTTATTTCACCCATCGATCAATTAAGCTATCATGTCTGAGAACTACAGTTAACATTAATACAACGAATATATTGGGATTAATAACAGCAACCGCTTTCTTTCGTTTGACTGCATAATGTTGTATTAACATCTACATTCAAAAACGCGTTTAGTGCTGTGTCTTCAATTTACGCCTCGTAAGCTTCGCATCGTAGCCTGACCAGCACTTATGGCCTTCTCTTATCAGTACGCTTGTAGAAGTTGTCTAAGAAACTGTTATTTTGCGAACTATTAAAATCTCGTACGATATATGGAGAGGAACATTAGCATGAGGAGTTGCAAGGGCTTTGACCAATCCTTTGATGTTTCCAGGGAAAGGGCACCGGGTCAGGGCACAGGACCTTGTTATATGGTAACGCCATATTATTGCGACATCTAAACAGCGACATGGTAAATTACTTTTCTTTATAATAACGCTGTTATGCCACATTAATTTTTCATGGTTACGTAAATCTATGATCGTGATATTGCAGTACCTGGCGTGTTTATCCACGAGTTCGTCGAACGATAAGCTAGCCTTTGACGTCGGTCTACAGGAACATTCTCATGGTCGGTGCAGCGCAATTACGCTTCAACTCTCAATAAATTCTTTTATCGATGTTAACGTTATTTCTTTCTATTCTGGCATTGGCATAATATATCATTTTGTTAAACATTCATAAATAATTACTTCTTAAATGAAATTATAACTTTTAACAGAATTGAAATAAAATTGAAGTTTAAAGTTGCATGTAAAGCTGATAAATTTTTGATGGGTCGAGAAGTATGAATGGAACCTCGTGATCGTTCGAAATTTCTTAAAGTTTTATTCTCGAAGGTGAGGCATGTTGGTGGACTGTACACCCCGCCTCCAAGCAGAGATCCGAGGGTGAGAAGGTACGTGTGGGTGACGATCTTATTCTGGTATCTGTTGCGACCGAACGATATTTGGTAAGTTTGACAAAAGATTATAATATTTCCAAAGATTTCTTATGAAATAGAAAAAGAATTCATGTCTCTCTCGTTTCAGCACACGACGAAAGAAAATGACCTGTCAGTGGTGAACGCATCTTTTCACGTGACGCATTGGTCGGTACAGCCATATGGAACCGGTATTAGTAGAATGAAGTATGTCGGTTATGTCTTCGGTGGTGATGTGTTGAGATTCTTCCACGGAGGCGACGAGTGCTTGACGATACCGTCGACATGGAGTCCAGCACCCAGTCAAAAGTAAGCTCTTTTAGAGGGATAAAATAATCTCTTTTATAATTACAAGAGCGTAAAATTATTAAAAAAATTATCGTTATTTTGAAAATAGGAGAGAGGATAGAAATAATCGTTTTACAGATATTTTCTTCGTGGTTTTACAGCCTCGTAATCTACGAGGGCGGTAGCGTGATGAGCCAAGCGAGATCGTTATGGAGATTAGAGCTCGCCAGAACAAAATGGGCGGGCGGCTTCATCAACTGGCTACATCCCATGCGGATCAGACACTTGACAACTGGACGTTATCTTGGTGTGAAGGAGAACAACGAGCTCTATCTGGTCGATAGGTTAATATTTATTTTTAGAAAAGTTCAAGGGTCATGGCAATTCTTAGAGAATCATGATAATGTTCCCGAAATTCCGATTTTTTTTCCAAGGAATGAGGCGACAATTGAAACCTCGACGTTCTGGCTGCGGCAAGAGAAGGATGATCAAAAGATTATTCTTGAGGACAAAGATCTGGAGGTCATCGGAATGCCGATTATAAAGTATGGTGATTCTACCGTGATTATGCAACATGCCACCACGTGCCTCTGGGTGTCCTATAAAGTAAATAAAAAAATTAATTTTTCTAAATTTCTTCTAAAACTAAATATCAAAAATAATTAAATAATTACTTGTAATAAAAGTTACGATAGTAATTCTCACGAGACTTATCGCGATATTGTTTTAGTCATACGAAACAAAAAAAAAGGGCGTCGGAAAAGTTGAAGAGAAACAGGCAGTACTTCATGAAGAGGGTAAGATGGACGATGGTTTGGATTTTTCCAGATCACAGGAAGAAGAATCTCGCACTGCTCGTGTCATCAGAAAGTGCAGTAGCTTATTTACTCAATTCATCACGTAAGTTTTTGTAGTTTAAATTTTTTGTAGTTAAATATTTTTAAAATGTAAAAAGAGATAAAAGAAAATTATGTACTATATATAGAAGTATGAAAGACAGATAAAAAATATCGGATATCAAGTAGAGAGAAAACGGGATAAGAATTTACTAAAAATACCGAATACGTTTTAGAGGCCTAGAAACGCTGCAAGTGAATAGAAGAGCGTCCATGTTTTTTCAAAACGTAAATCTTAATGAAATGGTAATGTGTCTTGAAGACTTGATCAATTACTTTGCTCAACCCGAGGACGACATGGGTAAGAAGATAATCTTACATAATATTATAATTTTTAGATCTTTCTTTTTTTCTTAGTCTCTCTCTCTCTCTCTCTCTCTCTCTCTCTCTCTCTCTCTCTTCAGATTATTTTGCTAACAATAGATTCTTTCAGAACACGAAGAGAAACAGAATAAGTTCCGAGCTCTCAGAAATCGTCAGGATTTGTTCCAAGAGGAGGGTATATTAAATCTGATCCTCGAAGCTATTGACAAGATTAACGTAATTACTTCGCAAGGATTTCTCGTCGCTCTTTCCGGCGACGAGAGCGGTCAGGCTTGGGATCAGATATCCGGGTATCTTTATCAACTACTGGCAGCCATTATCAAAGGAAATCACACCAACTGCGCTCAGTTCGCCAATAGTAATCGTTTGAATTGGCTGTTTAGCCGATTGGGTTCGCAGGCTTCCAGTGAGGGAACTGGAATGTTGGATGTACTTCATTGTGTTCTGATTGATTCGCCGGAGGCTTTAAATATGATGAGGGTAAATTGCTTTTGCAATGTAGATTAGCTATTTGACAAACAATAATATTCTTACAAATAAAGCTTTTATAGAATAAGTTAAATCTAATAAAAATTTATATAAAATGAATCTAATTTTTTTAGGATGAGCATATAAAAGTAATTATTTCTTTGCTGGAGAAACACGGTAGAGATCCGAAAGTTCTGGACGTCTTATGTTCGCTATGCGTCGGTAATGGTGTCGCGGTACGCTCTTCACAAAATAACATTTGCGATTTTCTGCTGCCTGGAAAAAATTTGCTCCTCCAAACGCAACTAGTAGATCATGTGGCAAGCGTTAGACCGAATATATTTGTCGGCAGAGTTGAAGGCTCGGCTCTTTACCAAAAATGGTATTTCGAGGTGACAGTGGATCACATTGAACAGACGACTCACATGATGCCGCACTTGCGAATCGGATGGGCGAACACCGCCGGGTAAATTAAGTTAGATTATATTTTTTAAGTTCTCATTTATAATGTAAAGTACATGAAATGAAAAAACGGTTTTACTAAAGTATCTAAAAATTTAAGTATAGATCTGAAAATAATTTTGTTAAAATCATCAAAATAATTATGTAAGGTATATTCAAGCTGATAATTAAAATGTTAACATTTTTTACAGCCGTACTTATCATGCTTGAGTTTTCTACGTAATTATTTTAATAATCCAACAAAAATATTTTCATATCTGTATCTATCTAAATTTTTAGATACTTCAGTGAAATCGTTCTTTCCGTGCATTTTGGCTATAATTTATTAAAGTGATAATCATATATCTTTGGTATTTAATTAAGTTTTAAGTTTCGTATTATCAGGAAATTTAATAAAGCAAAATTTTTTCCTCACAGTTATATGCCGTATCCCGGTGGCGGTGAAAAGTGGGGTGGAAACGGCGTAGGTGATGATTTGTATTCGTTCGGATTCGATGGCGCTTATCTATGGACCGGCGGTAGAAAGACACAAGTAGTTCAAAGTGCCACCGAGCCTTACATACGAAAAAGCGATGTGATCGGTTGCGCTTTGGATCTAACGGTGCCGGTGATAACGTTTACTTTCAATGGCACTCACATTATGGGCTCTTTTCGGAACTTTAATCTAGATGGCATGTTCTTCCCTGCTATCAGTTGCTCGTCTAAACTCTCCTGTAGATTTTTGTTGGGTGGTGATCACGGTCGATTAAAGTTCCAACCACCGGAAGAATTTTCGCCGCTGGTGGAAAGCCTGCTACCGCAACAAATTCTGTCACTGGACCCATGTTTCTATTTTGGTAATATGAATAAGGTGGTTCTGGCGGGTCCATGGCTGGTTGAGGACGACACTGCCTTCGTTCCAGCTCCGGTCGATACTTCCATGGTCAACCTGCCTGCCTATGTCGAGCAGATTAGAGATAAATTGGCGGAAAACATCCACGAGATGTGGGCGATGAATAAAATCGAAGCCGGTTGGATCTTCGGCGAGGTCAGGGATGATCTTAGAAAGATACATCCCTGTATAGTACAATTCGAGCGACTACCAGCCGCGGAAAAGCGCTATGATACTCAATTGGCTGTGCAGACTCTGAAGACCATTTTGGCACTGGGATATTACATCACCATGGATAAGCCTCCATCTAGAATAAAAACTTTGAGGCTGCCAAATGAACCATTTTTGCAAAGTAGTGGATATAAACCAGCTCCTCTTGATCTATCTGCGATCACGTTGACTCCCAAAATGGAGGAACTCGTAGATCAATTAGCAGAGAACACGCATAATCTTTGGGCAAAGGAAAGAATCAGTCAAGGATGGACATACGGATTGAACGAGGATTCGGAAATGAGGAGAAGTCCCCACTTGGTACCGTATCCAAAAGTCGATGAAGCTATCAAAAAAGCCAATCGAGATACAGCCAGCGAAACCGTCAGGACTCTCTTGGTTTACGGATACATGCTCGATCCACCCACTGGAGAACAGCATGAAGGTGAGAATTTTAATCCTGGCTAAATGTACTTGTTTATTTAAAAAAAACAAATCAAGTTTATTTCATCAAAGATAACACTGTATCTTTTTTTTCAAGTATTTACGAAACATATGTATATGTATATACATATATAAAACATTACTGCTATTAATTTAATATTAATTACAATTTGTAATAATTAATTACCATACAAATAAAAATTATTTTCGTTCTCCTAAAGTCCTAAATTTTAATTTGTATTTGATTGTTCGTAAAACCTTAATTGTGTGTATTAAATTCAAATAGCGATTATCTTTTAGAATTTTTAGAGATTTAGACATATTTTTTAAGATTTTGATAGATTATATGTATATATTAATATAATATTAATATTTACTTTCTGATATTTTTAGCATTGCTTTTGGAGGCAAGTAGATTACGACAATTATCCTTCAGGACTTACAGGGTTGAGAAACATTATGCAGTCAGCAGCGGAAAATGGTATTTCGAGTTCGAAGTTCTCACAGCTGGACCTATGCGAGTCGGTTGGGCGAAAGCCGATTGTATGCCGGGAAGTATGCTAGGCAGTGATGAAAATACTTGGGCATTTGATGGTTATAACGTAAGTGTTGATAATTTCTCTTTTCATAATTTAACATTCAAAATTAGAACAATATTCATTGAAATTTGATGAAACAATTTTTCCAATCGTTAGGATGATAATTCGGCATCTTTTTAAAATATTAGATTTTTATTTCGAATTAAGTAATGAATAAATAAAATGAACAAATTAAATAAAAATATCTTTGTGCAAATTAAATTAAAATTTGCTTCACCTTTTATTAAAAAGCTATGCAATATTTTCCGTAATTTTAAATATATTGTAATCACGAAAGGTGAAAATTTTATATAGACTTTAAAGTTCATTTTTTTTACTAATTTAAAGTTCATGTTTAATTTATTTTTATGAAAATATTAATCAAGGAAGTTGCGCGCAATCACAGAAATTCTTATGTTGTAAGAATGCAAATATTAATTAATTATTAAATATTAATTAATTAAATATTAAACGCTGTATGGCTCTTATTGCGATCTCTGAAACATGAATAATTCATAAGAACATGAATGTCAGGTGACTAAAGTGCACGCTGGCACCCACGAGTCATTTGGTCACAAATATCAAGTGGGCGACATAGTTGGATGTTTCATTGATGTGGCAGACCGAACGATCAGTAAGAGTCCCATTTTCCAAATTAGCCGATCTTAGAGGCCCCATATACGTATACACATCTTTTCTTTTCCTGAGTTTTCTCGTCACTACTATTGTCTTTGTCTCGCTCTATATGTTTCTTTTCATGTTGACTTTGGTTTTATATCTTACATCCTTGTCCCAAGACAAATAAAATCGCTGGTAATATTTCATTCGGCGAAGTGTGGCTTGATCTTTATCGATATCGAGGGAGGAAAAACCGCGTAATTTCCTCGAGATATCTTACTTAACTATATATTATGCCGAACCTTTAATATCGCATGAGTATAAATGACATCGAGAGCGATATTAATAGCAATAGAGAAGATAAATGTGTACAAGGTGTTTAAGACCGCGGACAAAAATAGAGCGGTTGGATTACCGGTCTGTCCTGATCTTCACGAGCGAAAGTAACCTTGAACTGGTGAACCATTCTGTTTTAAAGGAGGAAAAAGTATACTCGGGCACGGCCGAAACGTTCGGCAAACAATGGCAGGTCGGAGACGTTGTCGGTGTTTTCCTGGATCTAATTGACCGAACGATTAGTAAGACGGAATTTTTAAGCGAACGCTTTAGCTGCCATATCTCAAGCTATACACATACGATTTGATCTCTGGTGATAGATTACTGGATACAGACATTGCGATTTTTAACACGAACCGTTTTGCTCTGCATAGTTATTCGCGTTAGATAGTTCTTTAACACATAATATTAGATCTCTATACAATATCTAGATCTTTAATGTAATATTAACCGAGTAGATATTATGCAAATTGTATTGAAAACAAAAATATAACAGCGTAAAAAATTGAATAAATAATCAACAAAATTAAAATAATATTTAATTTGCAGAACACAATGTAATTTTAGAATCATTTGATGTTAGAATCATTTGATGTAATAAATAGACATTTATTAGGCAAAATTTTCGCGCCATGCACTTCGAGGAAGAGTCATTCCATTAATGCTTTCTTGATAAAAAAAAAACTCCGTTGTGACGGTTACTTAAACTTTAACTGAGGAAATCATGCATTTTTCACACAAAATTATTTCATCTTGTTATTTTAACACACTTCTTTATGGGGTTAACCACAAAACCAGAAACAGTCCTGGTTTCTACCATCATTAATAATACCGCATTCTCTCAAGCGATGAAAATCATAATCTGCCCAATGTCTTCTCCGGTATCCAGTACTCTACTCAGTGTTTATACTGTCAGCGACAACAGTGCTTCTAATTCACCTACTAATCACTAACATTAAGGTGACCCCAGATATTATATATATCGATCATATCATGTACATTCTGAAACAGTAATCTCCGAATATACAATTGTTTTACGAACACAAAAACACACGATAAAACTTTTTCAAAAATGTCATAGTCTCTTTGTCTTTTTAAACTATTTATCTTTCTCTAAATATGATATTTTCTAAACTATTAATTATAAACTATTACCAAATACTGCACGTGAACGTGTATGGGTTAAACTATCGAATAAAAAATATTGAAGATCTCTCATTGTCCTGTTTATGAATTGTTAAACTATTTATTTTTTTATCTCTATATATATTTACATTTTGTTATTTTTTATTATAAGAGTTATTACTTAATGCATCTCTCTCGTCTGTGTATGATAATATTGCACATATTTGATTTTTAGTACATCACTTTCAAATAACGCCGCTTGCATGCATATTTCGTTTGATTTTGTGTTAATGGGTCATATGAGTAATGATAAAATGAATGCTTCATCTTCGAATTTTGAAATATTTTAATATTTTTATTCAATGGATGAAAGCAGATGCTTTTCATGCGGCCTTTAACACTTGCTTTGCTATAATTTGTATTTACAAAGTATTTCAAGCCGTTAAGAGAATCTTATTAAAATTCCTAGTACGATTATTTTTTTATACAAATTGTAAGAGCTTGCGTTTTATATGTCATAACATTCGATATTTACGAATTGTAATAATTATTTATCGCCTAATTAGATTTCTGTTTTTTTTCTAATAAGCCGAAACGAATGTTTGACAATTAAAATTATTGAGTAAAAGATATATCACTTGATAATTATTATTGTTACTTTATTTTGTACAATTTTCTGAATTATATTGTTCGTTTCGACTTTTCACAATGCTCAATGTATATCGCAGTACAAATCGAATTACGAATGCGAATTACGTTATAGGTTTCTCCTTAAATGGAGAACTGCTAATGGATGCACTTGGCGGTGAAACTTCTTTCGCCGATGTGCAAGGCGACTCTTTCGTGCCTGCGTTTACTCTTGGCGTTGGGCAAAAGGCAAGATTAACATTCGGCCAAGATGTAAACACCCTGAAATTTTTTACTACTTGTGGTTTGCAGGAGGGCTATGAACCATTCTGTGTGTAAGTTTTGATTTCTTTATTAAAATGAAATACAGCAAGTGACAGAAAAAAAATTAATATCGTTTATTAATTTTTTCAGGAACATGAATCGTTTAGTCACGTATTGGTACACGAAAGATCAACCCATTTTTGAGAACACCGACGACATGGCCGACACGCGAATCGACGTGGCTAGGATACCAGCTGGTTCCGATACACCGCCATGTATGAAAATCTCTCACAACACGTTCGAAACCATGGAGAAGGCTAATTGGGAATTTCTACGATTATCATTACCTGTAATTTGCCAATCTAGTTTCATAACAGAGGGTGAGAAGTTGCGCAGATGGCAGGAGATTAAAACGCGACAGAACAGACTTTTAGCGGAGCAAATTGAGCAAGGGCAGCAGACAGCACCGTCAGGTCATTTAGAACAGATTATGAAATCCGGCTTCAGTATGAGCGATATCAAAGGTAATTACGTAGAAATCATTAATTTAAAAATATGGTTTGTGATTTATATTCGAAATATATATAACACATAAAAAATGTTTAATTAAAATAAAAATAATTCGTGGCTTCAAAAATATATCAAATATAAGAACTTTATATATTTGACTTATATTTGAGAAATCTTTTTAAATTTATTCATAAGTTGTAATTTAAAAAAAAATTTTAGATTGATTGATGAAAAGATTGATTGGTTTTTAAATAAAACTATTCAATCTAGCAATAATGTTGCAGTTATTTAGTAATGATATACCGATTATAATATTATGCAAAAAATTTAATACAAATATTACTGAATAGGACTGCAAAGAAATTATTCGGAAGATGCAGCTGAAGCGGACGAGATGATGAAAGAATCACCGCTTCCTATGCAAAGAGGTAAGCCTGCCAGACCGCCCAGGAAAAGTTCATTTTATGGATCACGTTTAGATAACGCGATCAGTGACGCTGAAATGAATGGATATGGCGAAATGAATGGTGACATAAAGGATGAGAAGAAGAAACGCGGTCGCTCACCTTTTCGGTAAGTTTATGAATTATATTAATAACTATTGTCTGTAGTGACTGTTGTAAAAAACAAATTGACTTCGATACTTTGACTTTGTTAGCAAGCTTAGCAAAGAAATGGAGGATGCACCGTAAGTTTTTTTAAATTTTTTTTCCAACGCTATTATAAAATATAATCATTAATATTTTTAATTCAATGTTCGATATCTCAATAATTAATTGAACAATATTGTTTTTATTTTATTTTGTTATTAAAATTTTATTTTTTTGTTTTTAATAAATTATTTAATTGATTCTTATCGTGTGCACAGGTTCTTCTCGCGTAAAACGAAATCACCGGAGACAAAGTCAAAAACGCCTGAGCCGCAAATACGCGCAGATATCTCAGATAAAAGTACAAAAACGCTCGGAAGCAAAAGTGCCAAAACTCCCCAAATTCGTGTATCAACTGTAAGTGTATATATAAATAAAAGTATATTTGAATAAATAGTATTTGAAGATATTTTCTATAACTTCACGAAAATCTGAAGAAATTTTTTTTTATAAATTCCGCAGACAATTTGCAACTTTTGAGAATATTAAGAATTTTGTAATATCTACAAGGACAACATTCAGATCACGTTTAAACTAGCAGTTTTAATATCTACAATTTCTCTTTATAGACGGATTTAAAAGTCATCCCACCACAAATCCCAGAACGTAACGTTCCCAAGGCGATGTCTGTTTTAACTGGAAGTGGCGTCGAAGCGATCGGCAATGAAATCTTCGATGCTGAATGCATGAAGCTAATGAATGAGTATTTCTATGGCGTTAGGATATTCCCCGGTCAAGATCCGACTCACGTTTACATTGGCTGGGTTACTTCGCAATATCATCTGCACACGAAGGACTTTAATTTATCCCGCGTGAGGAAAGCTTCCGTTGCGATTATAGATGATTACGATCGTCTTGTAGAGCAGTACGTTAATATATTTCTTATTACAGAATTTTTGTTAGAAATCTAATTATAATGGTGCTCATTTACAAAACAATGTTACAACATTGCAGAGTCGACAGACAAAGTTGTTATATGGTTCGAGCGGATGAACTGTACAACGAAGTCACTCAAGATGCATCGGGCAAAGGCGCATCTCAGGGTATGTTTGTTGGATGCTTTGTTGATACTGCCACAGGCTGGGTATCCTTTACTTGTGAAGGGAAAGAAACGAGTCACAAATTCAAGATGGAGCCAGACACGAAACTGTTCCCAGCGATCTTCGTTGAAGCCACCAGCAAAGAGATTCTACAGATCGAACTCGGCAGGACCTCGACAACACTTCCACTATCGGCAGCTGTACTGCAGAATTCTGAACGACACGTGATACCGCAATTTCCGCCAAGATTAAAAGTGCAATGTCTTAAACCGCACCAATGGGCCAGAGTGCCAAATCAGTCTCTTCAAGTACACGCCTTGAAGCTGTCTGACATCAGAGGCTGGTCAATGCTATGCGAGGATGCTATCTCAATGCTGGCTCTTCATATACCCGAGGAAGATAGATGTATTGATATTTTGGAGCTTATCGAGATGGATAAGTTGCTCAGGTAAAACATTAACAAGAAATTTAAAAAAATATTTTTCCCTTTAGCTAAACTTTCTCTCTTATATTAAAA
>Ga0157363_1005129_pt1 | contig 12182 bp, 3 predicted proteins | sample AttsexASBM1_FD_111477 | JGI IMG/M metagenome (GOLD analysis project Ga0157363, IMG submission 111477) | Fungus gardens microbial communities from leaf cutter ant in Ribeirão Preto, State of São Paulo, Brazil - Atta sexdens ASBM1 | ecosystem: Host-associated > Fungi > Mycelium > Unclassified ...
GAAACATCGACAATATGATTTCACCGCCGAAATAGAATTCCATCGAATGGGTTTTGTTAAAAGTTCATTAGTCCGATAACTTTAACGGCACTCCCGAAGCAAACGCGCGACGCGACGAACCGGTTGCGGTTCGTTCATTTTCAATTAAATCGACGAACGAGGATACGTTAGCTTCCCCATTGGATTTTTATACGAAGAGAACAATTTTACTCAGTATCTAAAAATTTATCTAGATATATTATTCAGATTGATCTGAAAATTTTTAGATATTTGAGAAAAACCATTCTTTTCGTGTAAAAATCTTCTGGGTACTGAGCCCCCTCACCACGTCAAGGTGTACCCAGAGAGGGAAAATCATCAAAATGTAATATACAGCTATTATCTATATTACTATGCAATTATCAGTTGATTTTTAGAAATAAATATTAAACACGTTAATTCATCTCTATTGTGAAATAAATTCAGAGTGGATAAAAGAACTGAATCTCTTATTACGATGTCTGTAAGATATGATTAGAGTCAATGGAATGAGCTAGAGATTAATAGAAAAGAGAAATACTTTTTTTTATTACTGACAAATAGTTCCAAAGTTACGTTCAATTTTTTATACGAATCATTGAAAGAAAGCACGGAAATGAAAAATTAATTAAATTATATTAATACAAATTATATTAATTGTGAAAGTAAGAATCGCGTAAATTGCGATATTTGCATGAGAGTATTTATTAATGTTATTTTTTTATATGACTCGTGTGATACTGTTCGAAGAATAATCGAAAATTATCCTCAAGCGAAACACACACACACAAAAATGTTACATTTAACAAAAATAATTGTTGTCCGTAATTCGCAAGATAGTAATAAATTTTATTTTTCTATCGCGTTTTGATTCCAAATGATTAAACTGTACGAAATATCTAATTCCGTAATGTATGATTGTTATTTCGATTCTTTTATGAATAATTAATCATGCGAGTTAGTAATTTAAAAAAATGTTCAATAATTCTTATAACAGCATAGTAAGGAAATCAATATAATTTTTATCACGGCATGCGAAGAGCGTAAAAAACACATTATGGTCTTTAATTCGCCATTACGTTCGGATTAATCCGCTTTATCACGTGTTATAAAATATCTGTGATCACAAATATCTGATCACAACAAAACTTACAAAACAACGATGGTACTTCAATAATGTAATTTATTAAAATATATAACTAAATAACTTTTAATATACATGTGTCGAGCATGAAAGGCTCTTTTGTAAGGAACAATTTTACTTTGTAGGTATCTATTAAAACATGGCCGCGCTCTCTCTCTGATGCAGTCTACATCATCCTAGTGCGTGAGAAAAAAGAAATAGAAAACAACGCCTGAATTATTAAAAGAACATGAACTTAATGCGTAATTTGCAATCATATATATATATATATATATATATATATATATATAAAGAAATTATATATATTTCAATAAAATAATAAAAAATAATAAAATAATAAAAAAACTGATGGATTACATTTTTGACAAAATAGTTAAAGACGACTTTTGTAAATTCTGTAAGGGATAGATATTCTTCTTTTAAAATGATATTGCTATTTAACCATGTCTTTGTCGGCCCCCAAGTTATGCAAGTTTCTTAAAAATACGTTCAAACTTTTCCGAGATATTTGTCTTTTTTACAAATTTGTCGGAACACAAAAACTTAGGAAATTAATACAGTCTTCAAGTTTGAAAAAGTTGGATTATAAGAAGAAAACAGAGAAGTACATAAGTATTTTTAAATAAAATTTCTAACATTCGGTATGCGCGGTTGAAAACAAGTTTTGTTTTTGAACCATATTTCGTTTAATCTTCAAATATTTGGAATTAGAAGAGTCCACATCGTTACTTTTGTCCAGAAATGTGGAACAAACCAAAATTCGCGCTAACAGGCTACCATTGATATATTCTGCTTTGCAATTGTATTCGAAACTAATTAGTACCTCATCTGTTAAAGCCGCGAGACCGTAACCGATCCCTTTTGCAACTGAACTTCCCTGCATCCGTGGGTGTACATATATATATACACACATAAGTACGTACATAGATACACACATACTCACCCACTCACTCATTCTTATATACACATACACACTCACTCACTTACTCATTCATATATATATTTATTTATTTGGCATTTATTTATGTATTTCTGAGATAGATCCGAGAGAGAAAGAGAGAGAGAGAGAGAGAGAGAGAGAAAGAGAGAGAGAGAACGACAAAGAAAGAGAAAAAAAGGAAAAAGGAACATGAATCTCTCATTTATCAAATGAGAGGCACAATTAAACGCTCCGTTAAAAGCTGCCGATATCCATAACATCTTTCTTCCTTACGGACGCAATGCGTCGCACCTAATTAATGTTCGTCAAACGAAATTCCGATCGGCGGAAATTTACGCGCGTGCGAGATTTTTCGCTCACGTTATGATTTACAGGTGACGCGTTTCGTCACACACAACACATAATCGAATTGCACTACGCTATTTATGAGTGAGCGCTAAAAAAGATCTCAACTCCATTACGGATTACCATTGCATTTAATTTCCATTTTTTAAAATAAATATTCTTCTTTTATTGAACCATTCTAATTCATTCTTTCTCTCAGAAGAAAGAGAAAGAGAGAGAAAGAGAGAATTCTTTATAAATATAAAATTTCAAACATTTGAAATAATTGTGAATAATCCATAATTATATTATATAATAATTGTTTAAAACTAATTCTTACTTATAATTTTCGAAGCAAATTTAAGAGAAATGTTCTAAATTGGTTATAACACTCAATTTGATACTATTTATTACGATCGCGCAACTGTATTACAGAAATGTAATAAAATGCGGGTTCGATGTCAATATAGAATACTTCAAAAATTTCTCTTTTTGCTGCAAGCGGTTGCATTCTGTTTTCCGCTTGTCAGCGACCGATAGGATAAATTAAATATTGACAGTCGCAAAATGCAAAGCTAGAGATCCTGGGTCGAACGGTTCTAATTAAGACCTGTCTAGTAATCGCTTTGTTGACAAAAACCGATTGTTAGTAGTTGCACCTGCTTTCAATTAAAATCACCACGTATTTCATTTAATTATTTGCACAGGCCTAATTTGTTGCGTTCGCGATTAAGCAAGATTAAAAAGTAATTATTCATTTATTATTTATATATATATTATTTGCATGATTGTGCCGAAAAATACGTTTAATATGCATCGATTTATTATTAAATTCAAAAATAATTAATTCTTTGGATAAATGAAAAGAATGCAATTATAAAAATACGGAAACTGTATATAAGTGCTTAGATGTAGTTGTGTGTGTAATTTAGAAGCATTTTGTATAAAAATATTTTCGTTGTCTCTCTCTCTCTCTCCCTCTCTCTCTCTCTCTCTCTCTCTCTCTCTCTCTCTCTCCCCCCCAATCTAAATAAAACGGATGTTTTATGAATTCGAAATATCCAGAATGATCTTTTCCTTTCTAGTCTTCCAGTTTTCTTTCCTTCCCGTAAAGATTCAGGCACTGATAAACTGTACAATAAAATATAAAGTTGCTTCGTTCGTGACTTGCACACCGTCAAGTTGAACCTACGATAAGTGAGATTTCCCTACTTTTTGAACTGATCAAATTTCCGAAACGTTTCGATCCACTACTCTTGCTTATGGCTCCATTAAGTCGCTGGAACGTCGATAGGAAACCACACGCTAGGAATCGAATTTCGGAGACCTATTGAAACCTTCCTATGTATAGTTACTTTATATAATCAGTGATATGAATGGCAAACAGGTTTCTTCCACAAAGAAGACTCCTGTTTATTGTAAGCAAAAGAAAAACAGAAATTTACTCTCAAATATTTTGTTCTTACCTTTCAATGAAATAAATTTTACGTTACATTCCATAAAATTCGCATCTTTTAATATCATATTATATGCAGTTATAATTAAAAAATAATTGGAACTTTCAATTTTATTTATTTCAGAGAGGGAAGGATGAAAACAGGAAGAGAGAGAGAGAGAGAGAGAGAGAATAGAATTACATTGAATCTCAATCTCTCTCAAATTCGATTTCGCTCCGTTCCGTCTGTCATATATCCGAATTAATCGCAAAACAATTTAGCTCGAATTAATCCCAATTCGTGCAACTCCAACGTTCTGTAACGTTCGAATATTCGATAATTAATAAAACACTAATTATCTTCCACCGAATCAGTGACATTAATATAGTGTCTAATAAGCAGTAATGCGTTATCAAAAGTGTAATGCATGTACATGTATGTATATATACACACATATGCTGCTTTAATGGTTAAATCCACGCCAAGTTGAAGAGAGCAAATGTACAATAGAGCAAATAGAACATGGAAAATCCGGGGAATGAAGTAACAACGGAGTCACGTATCTTTTAAACGATCCTCCAATTACTTTTACGGAAACTTCGAAACCTCAGGCCTTGTAGTTTTAATCGAATTTATTCGAGTTCAAAATACTTGTCCTATATACAGGGTGATCCTAATGCGTTTAGCTAAACTTTATTATGCAGATATGCTATTATACTGATTAAAAAGTATGTTTTAAGTATAAATCTGCACACACACTCTCTTTTCTCTAAATTTTAATTTATTAGAAATGCACATTTCTTATCATTATTCAATACCTATAATAAATAACATTTCATTATTTTGTTGTATAATGTTATATAATAATGTTTATATATCTAATTTATTCAAATGCTAAAATTTCTTTTCAATTTTCAATATTAGTTGCTTGGAAGAATTCCAAATTTATATTTAAAATTCTTTCATTAGTATAATATAATTAGCAAAAAAAATATATAGTAAAAAAACAGTTTTTTAGGAGTACTCTGCATACAAAGTATAACAGAATGTTATCAGTGAAAAAGCCTAGCAATTTAAGTGAAGTGCATGTTATATGTATAGATCAAGCATATGGAAGATTATATAGCATGTACTTTGCTGATTGTATCATATTTATGTGATATATGTCATTTATTATTACAATGTGTATATACATATTTATTTATTCTATTTGATGTTTAATTTGCGATTTATCAACTGGTGGAGAATAATGTGACTATTCGCGACAAATCCGAACTCATATCTAAATATAAATTCGAATATATATGCAAAAAGCATATATATTTTCTGCTTTTATTTATATTTAAAATTATAGGTACATATAACGCTAGCTTAATTTCTAACATTAGACAATTATAATATCTGAACATGCAAAGTAAAACTACGCCTGCGAAAAAATTTGAATTTTTAAAGCGAAATAATAATTGTGAATAATATCAAATGATTGTCGATAGTGCACGCTGAAGGATAATAACTGCGATATAAAGGATAATCTGATGCGAGAGTTTACAAGGTGCGCGAGAAGACAGGTTTTGCGGTTCTATAAAATAAGAATGACAGGTTTTACGGTTCTATAAAATATTCATAGAATTCTGTGTTGGAAAATTGGAAACATCCGTGGGATTCATAGGTGACAGAAGTTGTGTTTGTATGTTCCAATCGTGGCTAATATTCTGTAGTAAAAACAATACATAATGCATCATGAATACATGTGAACGAGCGAATACTTTAAAATAAATAGATCTCCATACAGTTTAATATAAGAACAAGTCTGTACTTCAACTATGACTTTCATATAAACAGAACATTTACGAAATCTATCGAACGAAATTTGTTACCGAAAATATTTTTGTAAACTTATTTTATTTATTTTTTATACTTTTAATTTTCTAAAAGAAATTTTAAGATTCCGAAAAATTTTTTTAATATATTTTATTTCATGAAAAGATGGCAAATCAGATGTTAAAAATTGAATCAATGTAAGATGTGAAAAATCAGTAATATAAAATGATAAACAAGATATATTTTGTATAAAAATCTCAATAGGTAAATCTAACGATGAGAGACGAGTAAAAACGTTGCGTAAAATAAAGTTCTCAAGCAATCGGTACTTCAGTTGATCGAATAAATCCATTTTATTGATCATATGAAGTACATACGCGAAAGGCAAAATCTATGCTTTCAAATGGATTTACAGATGTGAGACTCGGATTTACTACGAATGGTTACATGTAATTCTTCAGCAGCTAATAAATCGCACTAAACGTCAGATGGAAAATTGCCTGCGATAAGTAACAACAGGATTAAAGAGGCTCGGAATATAAAAATGTTATAAGCAAAAAATTTGACCTTTCGAGGAGAATGGAGTTCATCGCTTTAATCAATAAAAATGCTATAAGACTTTAATGGATACAGACTATCATTATTAAGAAAGTTATAATGTTTTAGGTGTGTTTTGTTAAAATTAAACTTGTGCCGGAGAAATTCTAATGCGCTTTTATTAATATCATAGGTAACGAAAATTCATTGCTAAAGAATTATTCTAAAGTTTATTATAAGATAAACAAATAATATATATTTCTGCCTCGAGCCAATCTAAGCCAACGTAGTTGCTGATAAAAGCATAGTCTATATATTCCGCGATTTACCGCTTACATATTTATAACTACTCCTTTCCAACATCGATTTAATGAAATTCCCGCGTTGCACAATCGGCCTGCAGCACTGCGGATCGATAGCACCGTCCTAAGCGTGCTTTGAAATATAACGATTTTACGTGACGGCGAACGTTGCCTTCTCTTGCGATATGCAAAAATCTTGCGACTACTCAATTTAACTTGGAAATATCGTACATCAACCTTAAAATCGTTGCTTTCGATTCTACAACAAATAGTTTATGCTTTCGTACATTGTAAAGAATTCGCAAAGGTCTAAGCTAAACAACGGATGTTTTCAGACAATGATCGTAGACAATCTAAACAGAGGTAATCCGTGAAATTGCTGCCCTAGGATTATATCGGTAAAGGATTACTTTGCATATGTATATAACTGCCATGCATTTACCGTACCGTATCTACAAAATAAATTTCAACCGAGAACTTATTATCGATTATTATACCTATAAAGTATATTATATAAACTTATAGAAGCTATTTAGACAGATTATTTATGTAACCCGTATTCGCTCGACTTTAATGAACATTGTCCTATATTTCTTGAGTCATGTAATTAAATGCAATTATTATTCATTACAGTTACTCTATGAAGAAAAAGAAAATAATTTTACCCAACAAAGTGCAACTCGTTACAATCGTGCTTTTTTTATTTCAATTATATAATTTTATTTCTTTTTATTAATAATTATATGAAACTAGACGTACATACGCATACATATATATATATATATATATATGTATAGGTATTTCATAGGCATGTATATAGTTTTGAGTAAAACATTGATAAGAGAATTTTGTGCGGCTCAAACGCTAAAGTTACTGCTTTGCACGTTTATTCGTGCTTTATAGTCAACTTGTGTACGTTATCTACACACGGGCAATCCGTTTGTAACGTATTCGTAAACCCCGAAGACCGCCGTAATTACACGCGCCACGTCGGAGGAGAGCGATCGGTACAGCTGCATACCGCATCTATACATACGTAATTCCGGAACATGCGCGCCGAATGGCACAAGCCGCACAGTGAAGCCGCAAACCGCGAAAATATGTCAGTATCGATAATGAGCTTACGTCCTCCCTGCGCTGCGACCTAACATAATTTCCCAAACTCGATGGATAGCAGACTAACACCACAGCAATATTATCTAATAGACTGGCGACTGACATTCATCAACGCTCGAAGGGAGATCATAGCCTAGTTAACGTCGTCGTCGCTTAACTATCTCGATTTGCATCTGTCCGTTTGACGTAACAATTTATGCGTCATACTCGTAATAAGACAAAGTTAATTGATACTTCTCAATCTGCTGGGATAATATATAGAATTTCATTCTATTAATTAAATTTAGCCTTCTAAGGAAAAGGAGATGAGAAAAGATGAGATACAAATAAAAAATTTCAATTTTAATTTATCTTTCGCTTGGCTCAATTAATCTTAAAATATTTTAGAACTTTGCAATTTTAATTTTTATATCATCGCAGAATTACGTTACTAATGAGTTATGTAATTTGTCAATATTTCATTCCGCGTGAAAAGATTGAAACAGACGCGCACCCAAAGAAAATATCTTGTTTAAATGTATTAAATGTGTTTCAATAATTAGAACGAGAGATCGAAAGAGATGATATAACGTCCGATAATTTTAAATTACGCGTTCCTTTATTTCAACATCACATTTCGTTGCATTCTTTTGTTTATTCGAACATATCCCAAGGAATAATTTTTTAGCCACGAAGTTATCTTGAATAAATACAAGAAAAGAATATTAGAAAAGTTGCGACCATTTATAATTACCGATTTAAGTATTCTTCGTCTTTCCGTCTCGTTCCGTCGTCTTCGTAATTACGCGCTCTTTTTCTTCTGAATTTTTTATAAAGTATAAAGTCTTACATTTCAAGAACGTCACAGTCGTGTATGCGGATGAAGTTTTTAAGAAGATAATGTTCTGTGGATACGCCAGAAAACTCTTCTGCTCCAAGAAGGGAACTCTCAAAAAATTTAGCGAAATTGAATTCACGATGGAGAGATGTGCAAATACTCTTGCTTTTTATTGCATTATAATAGCGATAGAGAACTCTACATGCTCGCTTAAACGATCGGAAAATCTATTCTGCACAAAATAGCTACTATCAGCTTCGAATATAAAAGATATACGAACGATTCAAATAATTTTAAATATATTTCGGAAATATGAGATTATATAATTGATAATATCGATTCTATGAATATGTTCACAATTAATTATCTGATTACTTAAAATTGTTTAAGTAAATTGTCAGTAATTAATGGTGTATTAATGTATTGTATAATAATTGTATAATAATAAGAAAAACTATTTTTATTATTTGTATAAAAAAATATAAAAATTAAAAGAAATGCAATATTTGTTTTTCTTATCAATATAATATATCAATATAATATATATAATTATAATATTTCTTAGGCAGTTAATATATATTTATATAATATATATTAACTGCCTAAAATAAATAAATAATAAAAAAATAGACGAATATTTTTATAACGCGTTGTGATTAAATCCTTTAGCAATTATAATATAACATTGAAAGATATTCTTTTTAAAAATATATATTTATAGGAAAAGGTGAGAGAAAAGATGTTTTAACAAAGCTCTCACGAAACCTGATCCATAGCACTGTGGATTTTTCGAAATAAACATCTCTCTTCTCATGAAAATAACAGAGCATTAATACAAACGAGATGTATAAAAGAAAGACAAAAGATCACATTGATTTTATATGCATTTCCTTACATTCTTCTTTAGCATTCTTAATACTAAAATGCAAGTGAATCAGCTTCCGTTACTATTTTTCTCTCATATTAATCTTTTATGCAGAATTTTGGCAACGAGAGAAAAACTAAAAGGCAAACCGAGTTTTATTATGTTTTTTCTCATCAATTAATCGAAAACATTTGATAATCGTAATCATTTCCATTTTATTTGCTTCAAGTAATTGTCATTGCTTAAAAGATTACATAAACAAGGCATCGAATATTTGCAAAATTCAATGTTGACGATATTTTATTACACAACGTTTCATTACATCCAAACATATCTGATAATCGGTCTTATTGCAAGTTGAATCGAGTTTCAATGATGTGCGTGTCACTGTAATTTGAGAGAAAGAAAAAATCTTGTTAAGGTTAATTGAAATTAATCTCATTTCAAAAGAGCAAGCGTTATATCATTTATCATCTTGTTCATTTTATCACGAAACTCATTAAAACATCAAATGTCCTAAATGGCGATTGTGTAAAATTGGATTATTACAATATAAAATAAAACGCATATAAACAGATAAATAGAAGAGTTAATAAGTATATATAAAATTGAGACAAAATATCAATTAAATCCTTTCCACAAATAAAAAACATGATTTTAATGAAAAATGTTCAAAATTTAAATATGACATGTACTTTAATATTATTTTTTATATTCCTGATTTATTAAATAATGTTTTATTGAAAGATAAAATGATTCTAAAAATATTGATTTTATATTTTTATCTCATAAACATTTATCTCATAATATATAATGAAACTAGATTATCAGTTAGCTGAATTAGTATTAGATATTTGAATCTAATAAAGTAATATCGGAAACTAATAATATAGATAATAAAAAATTGAATAAATAAATAACTTGAAATAATGTTAAAAAATTTTACATTCATCTTGAGAAAAATTAATATTAGCAATAGGTATTCAAAGGAATTAAATATATTATACTGTTAATTTAAAAATATAATGCTAAAAATAGAAAATTCTTTCAAAATTTTTAAACGAGAATATTAATAGTTTTTTAAATTCTATTTATTATTCTATTTTAAATATAATTATAATGGAGTTTTAATTAAATTAGTATCAATATTTTATCAATATTATTTTATCAATATTTTATGGAATTTTTTAGACAAATTTTTTTTCGAGATTTCGTATTTCTATTTTTTTCTCTACCGAAAAAGAGAAGTAAAGATAAATAAGACAGAAACTCCCCGCCTACAATGTCTCTTGCTATACAGCAGCTGCGTCCCTGATTTGGGAAAACTTTCTTCATATTTTCAGATATTGCAATATATTATTCTGTATCAGAGGAATATCATTCCTTAAGAAGAGGAAAAGAGTCATTAGTATCGAGAGACGTGATGTGATTAAGCGAAATGTCCATCCAACGTCTGTTTGTATGCAAGCGGCAAATTAACGATTTCAATTTTGTTGATCGTGTCTAGGAAAACCGTGCGGGAATTTTCGGGTATTATTATGTAAATCGGTATGCTGACGCCAGTGGAAATCAGTTAACGGTCGTAAAGGTCTAATAACTAGGTTTTCAACGCACGTAAGGCGTCGCGATATTACAGAATCATTAATGAAATATATTATTATTTCGTCGTCCATAAACACACGGTCATATTCGTAATGCAATAACATAACCGCAAAGCGAAACGAATGAATGCACAAGATAATTTCACATTCGCCGTAGGAAATCACGAAACATAGCTTTCGTACTCTGAAAATGACATCCCTGAAGCGAGTTAAATTAAAAGTAATGAAATTTAACGTAGTAAAATTAAATGAAATGGAGAATTTTGTTTATTAAAGGCATATATGATGGAACTCGTCGAATTAAATTCGCATCTTTGAATAATTAGCCCCATATTTTGTTTATTATGAATATTTGTAACAATAAAATATTTTATCCCAAAATTTTCACAGATTATAGAATATACATGCTGCGATATTTAGAATATAATCAGCTTGCATATTAGTTAAATATAACACATTTAGGACATGTCTAGTAAAGATTTTACAGCATACCCTTCTTTCTTTTACAGTATACCCTTCGGCAAAGCAAAAGAAAGATATATATTATTATATAAGAAATTCGCATTTCCTTTTAGTTTCTATTCTTCCTAGATATATTATGGTAATCATATGATAGTATATCTGCGGTATTATATTCCATTTTTCTTTTTAGGTTTGCAATAACTTATATAAAATATCGAAAGTTTTTCAGAATGAGATCTTTTTCTAAAAACAAGTACAAAATGAAACGAGTTCTTCAAGGTTTTGCTCCCCCATTTCTACAAGATAGTGTTTGAACAAATCCGCGGATAGTCGAGAAAGTCTTCCGTATTTGAGTTCTTTTCCATTTCTATCTCTGGAGAATTATATAAAAGATGTTACAATTCCCATAGCAGCTATCCAACAAAAATAACAAAATTTTCATATTGCGGAAAATAATCATACAAGGATAAACTTGCATTGGCATTGTTATAGTAACTAGATATAATTAAACCTAATGGAATCTGTAAATTTTATTTTTAATTTTTATATCAAGTTACAATCTGCAAATTGCAAAAAAGATTAGATTCTCGTTTACTCATAATTAAATAATTAATTAATAGATTTATGTCTGACATAATTGCAAAAATTTGTAAAAACACGATATATATTTATAACATGCGAAAATTCCCAACAGATTATATTTACAAATATATTAGAGATTAAGAGTATGCTAGCATCGTTAATATATGTTGAATATGCTTCGTGCATTGGAATTCAACGGATAATGCGTATATCAATA
>Ga0157363_1005130_pt1 | contig 12181 bp, 8 predicted proteins | sample AttsexASBM1_FD_111477 | JGI IMG/M metagenome (GOLD analysis project Ga0157363, IMG submission 111477) | Fungus gardens microbial communities from leaf cutter ant in Ribeirão Preto, State of São Paulo, Brazil - Atta sexdens ASBM1 | ecosystem: Host-associated > Fungi > Mycelium > Unclassified ...
AGAAAAGTATAGGTAACTTCAATACAGTATTACAGTGTAAAGAAACTTTTGTACATTTCTGCTTCATCCCGCATGAAATATTATATCTATGAAAGTGCGTTAACGCGATGGTTGTATCTGTGTTGTATTGGACACGAGACGCAGTTTATATATCAACTTCCATCGATACGGACGGTAGAACTGTCGAGCTGTCGATCCCTTATATCGCGAATCTACGTTCCCGCGGGAGAGACTCGGGATTTCGTCTTCTCTCCTCTCTGCGTCCTATGATTTTAGAGCGGTAGATATATATTATATTCGGCATTTTCAGTTTTTCGCTTAGAAATATCCTTCTTCCCCGGGGTCCAATGCGATAACTCATTCCTCCGCCTGAAGTTACACTGCTTTTCCGCCGACATGTATCACTGCGCGATGAATCAAGCGAGAAGTAATGGTGTAATTCCAAATGTCATGAATGTTCCTTCGAGGGAAGCTCAAAATTTTATGTGTTGTTTTTCACGATATACATATGTATATTAGCGAAAAAACGTTCACGCGCATTTAATATTTAATTAATAACCTGTCGAACAATTAACAATCTGTAAAACTTGGAAACATTACGATCGAAATCTAGTATAAGTGACACGGTATAAGTGTTTCGACGCTAAGACATGGCGTATATTTTCTTACGACGAGTTTCATCAGTTTACATATGGATCCAAAAAGAAGTAGGTCGTCATTAAAGATATTCCAGTACGATGATCTTTGCCGGATAAAAATTCCAAGTTTTAACGAACCTTGTTTCTCCCTTTTTCTTTCCGTCAAAATTCGTCGACGTTCGTGTAGGTTCGCACGAATGATTCGAATTTTCGCACCTTGCATGGCCAGATTATTTCCGGTAGTGATGTAAGAAACGGGCAAGAGAATGAGAACGAAGGAATAGCAGGGATGGGGAACGACAAGCGGAATGTCGAGCTCGTACAGACCTCGATGCTAATTTTCACGCAGCTCGAGCATTAATTCTAATTAAATATGTGCGCGTGAGGGACCGCGGTGAGATAAGCGGGACGAAAGGCAATTTGTACGGAGACGCTGCGCCGCGGCGGTCGGTTTCCAAGATAAAAATAAAAGACAGAGGGAGAGAAGAAAAAGTTTCGAGAGGAATATCCCCGGTCTCTCGGCCTCAGTTACCTTCACCAAGCTTCACCCTTCGCGTCTCGCTTCGCTCCAGGCTGATATCCAAGTGAGATGTTTAATCATTCGGTAGATTGAATCCGCGGGTCTCCACTCGACGGTGAATATCTTAGCATGCGATGTTTCTTAAGTCGAACGTCATCCCGACGTTCGATAGCGCCGAGATCTTTCTCTTTCTTTTCGCGCGCGCGTAAACATGGCGAGGAAATCGATGTCCTTTATATTTATTCGTAAATGCTGTCGCGGAATTGTCAACTACAAAATGTACTTAAAAATATACCCGACGGATAGCCAATTCGTCGTCCAATAATTTTCCATGGCAATAACATTGCTTCGGTTTAGTATACATATATAATACGTTCTATTGTCACTCGCGAATAATCTATATCGCGCGAATCTATATCCATGCTTCTTCATATCGACAAATAAATAAGTTGTTATAGACTTGTTATAGATTTCAGTATTATATGTATGTAGTTTATTAATTGCAAACTATGCATTCCTTACAAGCAACGCGGAGGTCGATAGATATACACATGGACGTCGGTAATACTGACTCGATATATTAATCGGTATAAATCTTCCGTTGCAGAAACCGAGTGCATTTTGTTTTTCCAAACGGTGCATCGAATGTAACGGTTACCGGGACAAGGCGTCGGGCAAGAACTAAAAATATATATCGGTGGGCGTGGAGTGTGGCGGCAGTTGGTTCACGGTCGGTAGATCGAGAGAGCATTGAGTTACAACTTGGCCTATACAGCCACCGAAGCCGCCGTCGCCGCTCTATCAGACGCGGAACCGGCAGGACGTTCAACAGAGACGAACGGCAGTAATAGCCGCCGCCGTTACGCTGCAAGATTCTATCCGCAGATTGCTGACTGGTTCGCTCTTATTCTCCTAGCCGTTACCTTTGTGTGTACCTTCGACTTTTCGTGTTTCCTCTTTCCGTTTATTCGGCGATTTCAGATAAATCCTAGTATCGAAACGATTGGCTGTTTCACACAGACGAATCCCGCTATTGTTTTGTTTTTACAGCTTTTATGATTTGTCTAATTATATAGAATATCATCGCAATGTATTGAACGAAGGATCTAAATAGATTTCTCAAGGTTTGCGTTACATTAATAATTTTTTAAAGAGCAACTAATGCGCGAATGTTGTTTACAGCAATAACAAAGTTATTCTATATGACATTAACCTTCAACTACAGTTATGAAAACTACCCTGTTTGAGTAGTACAGAATTTCCGCCGAATTGCGGCGATTAATAGAGAATGGTTAAAATTTTACCTATAATTTAGATATCTCTTAGTATCAATTGTACAGATTGTGTGTACACAAAAATGTTCGCTTTGAGTCTAATTGATTCGTTGCTGTAGTCGAGAGTTAATTTAGCATTTTCTTTTTGTCAAGCATCGTCATAGATATTTGACAGCGGATTATTACTTTCATGTTATAATTGTTATTGTCCGATTATATAAAAAATTCAGTTTTTCTGAAGAAAACATGAAAAATTTGATAGCTTACAAGTTACAATAAGCTGTAGAAAAAGAAGTGTCTCTCATAATATTAAGCTTTAAAACTGCTATATCAATAAGTAAAACAGTTTCCTTATTATTTTGAAGAAAAAGTTTACTTAAATAGATATTTAATGCTCAATTAGAAAAAAGTGTTCGGTATATATTAAAGAACGAAGCTATAATGTTAAAGAATTATTTTATGTATTATATATGTATATAACAGAGTTGTATTCAAATATTTCTATGTTTTCACTAACGCAAACCTAGTTGCAATACTGTGGTTAAGTGAAAGAAACTTTTTCTCGAGCGTATATATTGCGGTATATATTAAAGAGAGAATCAATAAATTGTTCATCTCGATAACAGTGATTTTCTAAATATCAATCATTCTGCAATTCACGATTTACAAGCCTCAAGCGAGAAAGTAGATTGACCCGAGGAGTTAATTTAGCGAGCTGTCGCGAATCACGGCGTTTCCCTTACCTTTTACTTTTTATTCTTCTGATACGTCGAACCGACTGCGTTTCCCGCGATAAGATCTCGAAGCTCTTTCTCTGGAGAGATCGAGTTGCAGGAGGTCGTGGAATCGAATGCGTCGAGGTCGACAACGCGCAAATCCCACTCACGTCCTTTCGTATTGCAAGCAATGACGATGTCCGGAACCGCTGTTATTTTCAATGAAGTTTCTACTCGATTTTCCAATTCACAAATAGTTGATCGAATATTGATTAATTCTCAAGTATTAAAACTGAAAAGCATAAAACAAGAAATATTATAGAGAGAGTGAGATTATCAAATTTATTATCATAAATTTAATAAACTTGATAATCATTTAATTTCTAAGAAATAATAATGTTGAGTTGTACAATAAAAATTCAACAAAATATAAGTGTATTTTTACATAACGGAATATCTGATGAAATATTTTAACGATTGTATAATTAATGAATGATACGCTAATTAAAAATATAAAGAGCAAGTTGCTTAAATGTATATATTATATTGTACATATCTCTTTTTTCTATAGTATGTATCTATTTTTTTATTAGATATCTCTATACTTATAATAGGATGCAAATATCATTATGAACATATGTAGTATATATATATTCTGGTGCCATTGGAATCATATCGCAGCTTAGGTTTTGCCAATTATCATTTAAATGTGTTCACATTTAGTTGACTGCAAACGGGGTGCGCCAGCGGCTTCAAGACTTGGAAAGAGAACATGGAAACCAACCGAGGTCCCCCTTGCCGAGAAGTCTCTCTTCTTGGTCTCATTGCAGGAGAAAAGATTTCGCTTCTCGCTCTTTCCTCGCATGCTGTCTCTGTCTCTTTCTCACTTGGTCGACATCGTTACGCTGACTTATGAAGACTGTGGAATACGATTCTTATACGGCCCTTACTGCCTCTTATTTCATCACTTTGCCTCGCGGGCGACCTTCGTTGCTCGTTCATGCAACGCATGCGTTTATTTGGTAAAACTGCGTATGCAATGTATAGTAATATCGCGGATTTGTCAGATATAAAATATGTATGCCGCGAATCTGCCTATGTTAAATTCGAAATCACGGAATGTTAATGCGTTTCTTCTTCTCAAGCGGAACAGCAAGTTATTATAATCAAAGTCAAAATGATATCATGCATTGACCATAAGTTATGATCAACGAATTAAAGATTTTACTATTAACGTATACATAAATATAATCTCTAAGTTTTCATCATTTATAATAACAATTTGTAATAAAAACAAATTTATATAATCATAACTATTATAGGATGTATGTGTTTTAACATGGAATTTCTTAATATACGTGCGTGCGTGTGTGTGTGTGTGTGTGTGTGTGTGTGTGTGTGTGTGTGTGTGTGTGTGTGTGTGTGTGTAAAAATACATTGCAATCTTGCTTATACATATATAATAACATTTAACAATCCTTATCTTGCAAAAAGATTTGAACGAGAGATGTGCGTATTATTTTAATAAATTATTTGAGCGAGATTGTTGAATATAGCGAATATTCACAAGTGATTTGAATCCTAGAAGATTTTTTTACGCATTAAATATCCTCGTTAAGTAATCTCTGTTTGCTGTTATAGCGAAAAGACAATATCGTGTAGGATTTATGACGATTAATTTAGGTATACCAAATCGGTTTCCTGATCGCGTTGATGACACCTTCCGAGGTGGTTGCCTCGGCGTGGGAAAATTGGGACCAACTTCAATATTTGACCGTCTGGAATCCAGCGGTCTTATCGCAGCTTGTAGCGTAAGTAAGTAGCGTGCGAAAACTGCACCGAGAGTCGCGCGTCGCGTCGCATCGCAACACAGCTAAACGACTGTACGTCCTCGCTCTTTGCTGACTACCAAGATTTACAATGAATTTCCGGTACAATCCTGGAAGGAAGTTTGCTCGCGCTAGATCTAACTATTGGGTTGTCCGGAAAGTCCGGAAGTGCCGATTTTTGGTAGGCGTAAAGTCTGAATATATCAGAACGATTGAAAACAAAATGACATGCGTATATATCGTAAAAAACAGTACTTCAGGCATACTTGGAAAAAAATTTGGTTGCGATACGTTAATTTTTGTCAGTTTTATACGCTTTTGAATATGGAAGAAAACAAAATGCATTTTAGACATTTAATGCTTTTCTTTTACCGGAAAGGCAAAAATGCCACACAAGCAGCAAACAAGCACTGTTTATGGCGAAGGTGCTGTAGCTGAAAGAACTATGCGGAAGTGGTTTGCTAGATTTAAAGCTGGTGATTTCAACCTTGAAGATCAAGAACCGGGCCCTCCACCAGATGAAGATCAGAATCATTAAAACACTGATCGAGAATAACTCACGCTATATGACACGTAAATTAGTAGAAATGTTGAATATGTCAAAATCCACCCACGAGCATTTTGTGAAGCTTGGCTACATAAACCGTTTTGATGTATGGATTCCCCACGATTTAACGGAGAAAAGTCTGATGGATCGCATTTCCATTTGCGACTCGTTCTATAAACGCAACGAGGAGACACCATTTTTGAAGCAAGTAGTGACGGGGGATGAAAAATGGATCATTTATAATAATGTTGAGCGAAAAAGATCTTGGAAAGCGGAATGAACCACCTTTAGCTACCCCAAAAGCCGGTCTTCATCCAAAGAAGATCATGCTCTGTGTCTGATAAGATTGGAAAGGGATCATGTATTATGAGCTTTTATCAAATAACGAGACGATAAATTCAGACAAGTATTGTTCCCAATTAGACGAATTGACAGCAATTGAAAAAAACGTCCAGAAATAGCAAATCGGAAGGGCGTCGTGTTTCATCAGGACAATTCGCGGCCTCATGTGTCTTTGATAACTCGACAAAAGTTGTTGGAGCTCGGTTGGGATGTTCTACCCCATCCACCATATTCATCAGACCTCGCGCCCTCTGATTTCCATCTATTTCGGTCATTACAAAATTCCCTTAATGGAAAAAGCTTCAACTCTTTGGTCGAGGTAAAAAATCACTTAGAAAAGGCTGAAAAACCTGAGAGATTCTGGAAGGACGGAATTTTCAAGTTGCCTGAAAGATGGAGAAAGATTGTAGAACAGAACAGCATCTATATAATTTAATAAATGCATACTAAAATTTAAATCTTCTACGTTTCAATTTTCCTTCAAAATCGGCACGAACCTTCCGGACAACTCAATACTACTATTACTACCACTACTATGGTACACAAATCGTCAGTTATCATTGATATATTATCGCACATTTGAATCGCAAACAATAATCTTTCCGTCAATAAGACGTTGACGCTATCTTAATTATGCCAATAATTTGTATAAACTCTTTATTACTTTATAAAAATTATTGTTTGCAACAAATTTATCTATGTGGATAAGATGATGAAAAAAACCTGGTAAATGATACAGAAGAAATTGTTTTTTTCTGCCTAAAGTCTGTTAACTATTTCGTTACAATATAGTTGATATAGATAATTAGATAGTTGTTGCTGCAAATAGTAATATAGCAAATTGCGACAGTAACATTTTAACGAGGTAAACTTTGTAATATCAAATTATCATGTTTCAATTCAAATCATCGCGATTCTTCACATGACACACGATAATCTTCACTTACGTGGTCTCGAGATTGTTCGCGACTTGAAGAAATGTTGTGAGAGGTCAACTAAAATGTCAGCTTGTAGATTACATCGTCGCACACGTACGTAGACCGTTATGTTTATTGCAAAAGTGCGTCGATAATGCCGTTACAATGATAATTTTACAATTTTATTATGCGTGGGGCAGTGATACTTAAAACAATTTCTTTTATTTCTTTTATCTTTTTACAGTACAGCTCTATTCCTTTAGAGAAACTAAAGAGACAGAAATATATTCGCGACGTTATTAAAGCGACGTTCAGCTCTATCAAATCGTAATATTATGCTTTCGTCACCAGTTCTATGATATCAGGGAAAGTGAAATGCTCCCGATGAATTATTGTATAAATGAAAATAAAATTAATGATTCCAGGAAACAAATCGATCTATCACTATCTAATACTGATCTTAAGATCAGTATTCGCGTTACAAGCATTTCTTTCTCTAAAATGAATTTAACTTTTTATATAATACGTATAAAAATGATCATAAATATTGACGATATTGACAAAACTCAGTTTTATAATCATATATTCTAATTAATATTTTTATGTATATATATATGTATATGTGTACATCAAAGTAATATAGTAATTCACGTTTCAAATCATAAAAGATTGCGACAAAGAATTAAACGAGTGAACTAAACACTCTAAGAACTAAACACTCGATCGTAAACTCGAGAAACTATGTTTACTTTGCGAAAAATTGTCCTCTGCATATGCGCCGTTTCATCCCTCGCATGCATAATCATTCAAAAGTAAATGAATCGAGTCGAAATAAAAATTATTAATAATATATCTATTATTAATTATATTTAATTTCACACCCTTCGACGAAAAGTTAAAACACATGTTGTCTGCCGACGAAGTGAGAGACATTTCGAGTTTTTACGATCAGTCATAAAGCCAGTCGTGCTTCTCACAACCTGCTTCCGACAACTACGTCGACGACCCTCTTTCCCTTCTTTCCCTTCCTACTTAACTTCTGCAACTCGCGACCTTATTATTAACCGAACTAACTGATATTTAATAATACTTTTATCGTACAATAACTCTTAAACGTGGCGCTAAAATGGCTCTTTATAACCCAAAAAATGAAATAGCTCGATAAGTACGTGTGTCGCGGGCACACGAAAAAGAAAGTCTGCCGAAAGGCAACGCGGACAGGTGCATCGACAATATTTCCTCTCTTCTTCCCTTCTCTTTTATCCTCGAGCAATCATCTCTCAAGGATCAGCGACGTAGCATCATGAAGCGAAAAGAACATCTTGCTACATCTTACGGAGGAACAAGGAACCGTAAAGTTCTCGTGTTCATCGGGGACTCACCCGTTATCCACGATGCCATTTTTGCCACGAGCGCACAATTTATGCGATAGCTTCGTTAATACGTAATGAATATTAATTATTTGCCAACGACGACGACGACGACGGCAGCGGCGGCGGCGGCGGCGGCGGCGGCGACGATGGCTGCAGCCGCAACCGCGAACGGGGTGCACCCCCGGTATTGTAATTTGTAATCTGCCTGAGCAAAAGTGCGTATCCCCCCCACGGCAACTGGCCATGGATGCGTGCTCTTTGCATCGATATGAAGTATCGCTTCGTTATACGCCGTGTAATAAACTGGCGTGTGGAAGGCCGATAGTGGCAATGAAAAATTTTCGAGAGGAAAGAACGTACCGAGAGAACGAAAACCTGCCAGTGCTCGATGTGCTTTTAGATGCGATAATATTTCTTGCGCTGTCGTATAGACAAACAGTCGCAAAACTAATACATGAATTTCTTTATACTTTAAACTATTTCAGAAATTTATGTTAAAAATGTACTAATACTTTTTTTTATTTCTTTTCTTAACTTGATAATCAATGATAAATGCAATCTCCATTCTTTCCAGATTTTTTTTAACAGTTGAAGAAATATTATATATAATAAAATTTTACTATTTTAACGTTTAAAATTTAAAGCTGGATAGCATAGTCATTGATGATGCGGATTTTTCTTCATTCATTCTTCATTGTACACTACATTTGTGTCCCTGAAGACAAAAACGCGTGGTGGTATCAAATCATTAAAAATCGCACAGTACACCCACATTCTATTCTTTATATAGACGTTCCAGCAATTACATCGTAGTAGTTACATATTAGAATGAGATGCGTCTTTATGGTTCTTATTGTCTTTGACTATTCATCTCTGATTACCACTTGTTCTTCTCTTCTTTCTTGGAACTTATGGAATGATATTATCGTCAGATCATGACAAAGTTTATTCGTAATCAAAGGAAAAATTTACAAAAAGGATGAATTAATTCGAAAGTTAGCAAAAAAGCCATGACTATTCAGAATTTAATTCAGCAATTATAAATTTAAAAAGTCGAGATAAATATGTTTAAAAAAAATTTGATGTAAGTTTTTGAGAATTTATATACCTATTAAAAGTATTAAAATGCAATATATTAAATATCATTGATTCAAAAATTATTAATAGTGCACATATAGAAAAATATTATATTCATTATCAATAAAAAATACTGTATAGAACAACCACAATTTTCTTCCGACGATATTATCATAAACTTGTTTGATGAATTTACAGATTTTTTTGTTACGCATGTATTTTTGAAACATTTCTAAATAATCGCTTAAAAAGCTTGTGGCGCCAATGCATGCGCGCGCTTCTTATAATACTAATCATCAAACTGCGAACGGAAGACATAGAAGATACGGAAAAAAGATGGAGAATAAGAAGAATAAGAAGAAGAGGATTAAGAAGATCAAGAGGAGGTAGAAAATGGATATAGAGGAGGAGGGAAGAGCAACAACAACGAGGCAGCACAGGCCAGCAGTTGGTGCACGGCTGTATTTTAATTATACCACAGGCTGCGAGAACCTCGTCCAATCTCGTTGTTTCTCTCTTTCTCTTTTCCTCTTTTGTTCGAGCCGCGGTGCACCACCGAAATGCGAAGAAATAAAAACAGGCGGGGAACAGACGGGACGGCCCACCGCTTCAGCTCTCTGAACCGTATCCGTTGGCTTCAGCATCGCGGTTCGCCCCAACTTCTGATCGTTTCTCTCTTCTTTCCATCTTGCTTCGCGCGCGTTTCCTCTCTCTATACTCTCTATAGTGTTTTCTTTTATATACTTCGATTCCGTTCCTTCACGAAATTGTCTAATTTTATGCTCGACGCTTAATAATTAACGTACTTCGATATTGCTCTCTAACTATTAGATTATTACATTAAGACGAAATATTCTATCGTAAAATATAAAATTCCGCTTTTTTTAAGCGTTTTATTATAATATACGCTCTGTTAATTGTTATGTAAAAAGTTTTAATAAGTTCTTCTTTTATCTATATACAATTGTTGTTTAATATCAATAACTGTCGCTATTATGATTCTTTTTATATAAATATTGTCTTTATCAATCTTAAACAATCTCTGTAAACTTTTTTATTTTTCAATTATATATTTAATAATAAATGTTAATAAAAAGAGAGATTTAATACAAATTTACCATAGACCTACATACTATAATACATATGGATTCATATCAGCAAGTTTATACATACATCAGTATGTGTTTTACCTATTATTTTTATATTAATCATGATATAGCGTAGTCACTTTCAAGTGACAATCACTCTTGATCGATCGTTACTTGTATGAAATAATTAGACGTGGAGATTGAATAGTGAAATCTACGATATATAATATCACGGTTCGTCGTCTAGTTAATTCATAGCAGTATAAAGCGTACAGTCTCCATTAGCACCGATTAGCTTCTTCTATGTCCAAATTTGTCCCGCTTGTCACTTTCGGTCTCGCCATTCACGGAACTACATCAGAGTAGCTTGTCACGATCGTCCTTTCGCAGATGTCGAATATTTTGCGATAATTTAAGGAGAAACAGTTTCATTTCCGCCCATGTTGGTTGTTAATTCTTCACATCCGCTTTTACTCGTTTTGGGACATATGATAAACCGTACGTGTATTCGATAAAATAATTTTATTGATGTTAGTATAATATGACTGGGCAGTATTCACATGGTCCGTTCTTATTTTAAGATTGCTTATTTTAAATCTTAAGATAATGTCTTAAGGTGAGACGATCCTAAATAGAAAAATCGATTACAAATACCGATCGTTGTCTCGATTCTTAATGTATTATTTAAAAAACATTATTTTTACATGAAATATAACAACTCGAACAATTATTTTATTACTTCTAATTATTATTTTTTATTATAGCAACTTATATACATATATACTAATTATAAAAATCAATGATAACATGTATATATCGATACAAGAGAATACATAAGTAATTTTATAAATATCACAATACGTTGATTATAATATAATTATAATTTATATTGTGTTTTTTATCAACGTATAAGAAAACGTTTTCAAATAATTGAGCCGCTATCATTATACATCTCGCTTCATAGCACACACATATATATAACGCAATTTTAATAACCGTGTACTTCGATACACATATCCTGACGTCCATTGAATATTCTATAATTATTAAATTACAACACGTGTTACGTTACTACAAAACATGAATGAATAAGATGAACAATACAGGGAATTGCAAACATAATAAAATAAGCTTCCCAACTTCTTGCTTCAAATGATATATTAACTTTCGTTTAAATAAAACAAAAATTCTCATATTAAAAAACGCTTATATATGCACGTTAGTCCTACATTTATATTAAACATTAAATTGATTTTTACGTTTGAAATTATTATACACATAAATAAACATATATACGCGAATATTGTTTATATTATAGTTTTATACGTTCTGTTTACACTGTGAAATGGCAAATAATATTCGTTTCTTCCTCTATTTGTTACTATGTCGTCGTAACGTTCAGAAGCGAAAGGTGTTACACGACATACCTGATCCGTTCGATTACACCCCGTCCTATACGATCCGGGTGTGATTTATCGTTTTGTCATGGCGCAGTTTGATACCGCGCGATCGAAATCTGGACTGGGGATATCTTCGCTCCTTGCCTATATCCACCTTTAGGCATTCACGAACGAGATATAAATCTTCACCGTGAGTTATAGCAAGGCGTATAAGTTCGTGTGCGCGCATAAACGTACTCGATGCACGCATATATACCGAGCCGCATATATACTCGTCCGTATTGAGCTCGGTTATTATTTCATGGTCCCCGTGTGTGCATTCATTATACACGTTTTAACATCGAGTTGCATCATGTTTAAATGCTCAATTTGACGTCGCGTGTGCCTCTGTATCTTGCACAACTGTCTCTTTCTAAATATTTACATAGACAATTATGTTTTCTCGTTGCGACGCTTTAAT
>Ga0157363_1005131_pt1 | contig 12179 bp, 2 predicted proteins | sample AttsexASBM1_FD_111477 | JGI IMG/M metagenome (GOLD analysis project Ga0157363, IMG submission 111477) | Fungus gardens microbial communities from leaf cutter ant in Ribeirão Preto, State of São Paulo, Brazil - Atta sexdens ASBM1 | ecosystem: Host-associated > Fungi > Mycelium > Unclassified ...
TAACGAGCATATCCGGTTCCAAACCGAGTTCAAAGACATTCTTCCAATCCGATGCGAAGAATTAAACGTCATCTCTCGTTCTTGCGTTTTAGTATCTCAGTTTGGCTTCAACATTCTGTCGATACACTTGTGTCCAATCTGTATCAGAGGACGATAATATCTTTACGTCGTATTTACTTCATAAGGCTATTCTTTTTAACTAAAATTCTTACACGATTCATCTTTCTTCACGTTGAACAGAAAAAGAGAAAAGATGAACCGTGCAAGAAGTTCAGTTAAAAAGAACAAGTTTATTATATCACTAAATTATTTAAGACCAATATCCATAGCCGGTTCTTATATTTAAGATTATTTGAAATATAGTCTTAATTAAGATAATAATAAATCAATCACAGAATCACTAGCATCTTGACATTATTTAAAACGATCTCAAAATAAAATAAGAAAGAACTTAGTACGTTGAAAAAAAGTTTACTAAAAAATTTATTAAATACATACTTTTTGAATAATATTAAGTAAATATTTATTTACAATAAATAAATATCTATTCCATACAATAATGATAATTAAATCAAATTAATAATTTTTGTATTAAATAAATATATGTTTAAGCAAACATTTAGTAAATGTTTATTTAAAACTATTTAAACAATAATATTTTAAAATCTAGTATTTTTTAGTGTAAATACCGGCCCATTTATTTAAAAATTAATTTAATGAAAAAATTCAGCACACGTTTATTTATTTATAAATTACATCATTTAGTATTCTGAACAATTAACCTTCTTTTGTTGTGTTAAATAATTAAAATGGTTTAACAATTTTGTTAAAACACGGCAATAAAAAGAATTTGCCGCTCGGAAAGAGAAACAACATAAAAAATTAAAAAACGCGCGTGTCGAAGCACTATAAATTCCATTTTTACACGTAATAATAATATGCGAACGTAAATTAGCTGCGTGAAAAAAAGAGCAAGATAACGTTTGGCTTTGCAGTGTCTCGAGCGGCTCATGACATTTGTTTGTTCGTGTGATTTGTTTGTCGAAAAAAGCGAGTCTCTTCTGGCAGATCTCGTATGGTCGTACGTCGTGGGGATAGGAGAAAAAATAACAGAGAGAGTAAGGCGAGAACAAAAGAATGGAGGAACCGGGCTTCGGGGGCCGCATGTGCAACCCAGAGCGAAGGGACCTACGCGGAGAATGTTAAAACGAGCAAAAAGGTTGCAAAGTACTTCTTGGAGCCGTAAGAGACAACTCTGTCAGAAATCAAAACTTTTTATAGAAAGATTATGAAGTGTGTAGAAATGTAATGCATATATGTATTTTTGCATTTATTATAAAATATAGTTATATTATAAATATAGTTTTATATAAAATATAGTTATATTATAATATAATTTAAGTAATTTCTTTCTATTATTTTGATATTATAATAAACGATCATAATATTATTTTATATTCCCATAATAATTATTTTAGATCACTGTATTTACGTACACAATACTTTCATAATTTTTAAATAAATTTTAATCCACAAAGAATTTTGTTGATTTATTTAAACTAAATTATTAATTATTATGTTTCTATGCATAAAAAAATGAAATTGTCTATTTCTTTACATGAATAGAAACAGAAGAGTCATTTGAAAAATTTGAGTGCGTAGGCCCCACGTAGCTGCGGTCGGGTTATCCACCCTGAAGGCAAACTCTGTCAAAGACGTGAATAGCCCAACGGTTTAGACTTTAGAAAAAGAGAAGAGGCGAGAGAGGATTGTGAAAGAAGACCGCAACGTTTTCAGAGACCATTCGCCGGAAGGGATCGGTATATACTACCTAAAAGAATAGTTAGCAAAGACGCTGGCGATCGGATAAAATCGATATATCGTTGTCAGAGAAATTATATCTAGAAGAAAGAAATATGTGAGGTAATTCGGCTCTCTTGAGCAACCAAGAATCATATCCAACAGTGTAATCTTGTCAATATAAACCTCATAGATCTGATTTTTGAGTCCGATAAAAAATTAATAACTTTTTCAACGTGACATTACTTCAGTAGAATTCTATGTTAGATTACGTGTTAAAATATGAAAAGAAATTTTATAAAAAAATTTATGTTAGATTGTGTATAAAATATGCAAACAAATTTCACAGTAAAGCAAACTGTAAAGTCACTTTATGAACATTTATATTTTTATATCGTAACCAAAGACAGACGGTGGACGACTGATTGTTCTATCTTTAGAAAATAGAAAAACTCAAACTGAAGCAGTCTCGAGCTTGATTTATTTTGTTGCCTGAGGCGCGTACTCGTATTATTTAATTTGAAAATAATGTCGTGCATAATGATGACATGTGCGATATTAAAATCGACCATCGGCGAACGCCTGAGGGATACAAAACGTGCGCAGCATAATAGTTCGTAATACATACGAACGGTAGACACATAACGAACGGCAAATCTGAATTATGAGCGATACGAGATACGCGATTGGAAATATCGCGCGACAAGTACTCATCGGGATGATAAACGAACGGCGATGAAGTAGAGTCCAAAGCGAACTCTTCCCGCACGTTTAAAAAGTCTCAGTCTGACCACCATACTATATCGACCAGATAATACGGGATCATTAATCTTCCTAAAGGATTGGTGCTCACCTACATATCGCCAGATAATGTTGCTGCTCGACGGCGCTTAATCACGTACGCATACATGCGCGCACGTATGCTAAACGCGCACAGAGTACCCGATCCTCGATAAGATTGCTCTCGTGTGCGCTATGAGACGTGCGGTATATGTTTTATTACGGCGCTACTACCGCAGGAAACGACCATGTCTTCCGGTCTTTACACGAGAAGTATTATCGGTTGAACGAAGTAATTGACAAAACACCCGCGATTACGATTGAGTACCCTGAAAGCTGATTTCCGCGCGTGTAAGTGTCACCGTCTGCATGATTATTCCTTCTTAATATGTTGCCATTTGTTGTATTACGTTTTATTTTAAGAAACAAACAACAAAGATCGGTCAGAATAATATGAATATTTGAACAAAATAAAATATGAAATTTTCATAAGCAAATGTGAAATATCAAATAAATTCCTCTTTTGCATATAAAACGTTTTTATTTGCTGCACTAGATTTTATTTTGAGAGAAAAATAAAAATCGATAATCGATATCAATATTTCAATAGAATAAACTATAAAATTTTCATCAGAGTATTCAAGTAAATTAGTTTCTCTTACAATAATTTAACGCTATATTTAGATGTTTAACAATGAATGCATGTTAATGTACGTTAAATATTGATAAAGTAACGTGTTGATAAAGTACTCGATTGAACTGCAATAACTTGTCGTGTTTAAATAATTTTCTCATTTTATCTTATTTTCAATGTTTTTAGAATAAATATTATAGAAAATATAACATGAAAATGAATTTTTGTTTTATACAAACATTCTACAATGTATATTTTATCATTATGATACTTAATAATTTCATTTTTCTTTATTTTCATTATTGACCATTATGCTTTCCTGTAATTATTATGAGAATACTCCTAACAAAATTTTCACAGATAATCTTTCACAGATATTCTTTGGGACCAATAGTGATCATAATATACAATCGATTAATTGAACAAATTTCTATTAATTAAAAAGAGATTTTTAATTTTTATATTGAGATTAATGATAAGAAAATTTTATATGTATTTTTGTATCCGTTCTCTCTCTCTCTTTCTATTACTTTCTCTTTTTCGGTATATATTATTATTACTTTCAAGAACTTTTAATGAAAATTACATTAAAAGAAAGATAAGTTACCGCATAATACTATGACTCTTCATATTAGGTTCAAATCCAAGCAGAGGATTTAAAGAAGACAAGAAAGATAAAAGTGTTAATATTTTAAAATAATATTAAAATTAAAAAATTTTTTAAATAATATAAATTTAAAAATAATAATTTTTTAAATAGTAATATTAAAATTGTTTATACTTGATTGTGCTGTTATATATTTTTCATTATAACATAGAATATTATATGTATATATATATGTGTACATTTGCACTCAAATAAAATTTCATGTTTTATTTTTAATTAATTTCTTTTGAGTTTTTCACACAAAATTAGAAGAAATTTGAAGCACCAGCCAACATAAGTAATCCAGATGATCCGTAGCCAACCTTAGATAGATGAGATCAAAGATCTCGTTACTTGATTAATTGAAAGGTTAAAAGGTTTAAATAGCGTGTACAGTACCTCGCGCTCAGCTAACGAGTCAGTTCCCGAAGTATGTATTTGCTTTTCGCGATCGTAGGTCGATTACCATCCCTCGTTTTTACGCAACCGTGCCATGGTCGTTAAGCCCACGCGATCATTTTTGCATTCCATTGTCGTCTCACCGCGATTCTAATACGCTGCAATTCATTCGGGAATGTCAATCGATGAATTATGTATATGTGCGGCACCGATTTGCCGTGAACATCTCGCAGTTCTTAGCAGAATATATTGCTTTTTGCAAATAGTGAGAACAAATCTGCAAAGGCATTTTGCGAAATAGAACTTTCTGAAGATTATAGCTGTAATGTATGTATATATATATATTACTGCATACAGAATACAATGTATATTCCGTACATATTTTACGAGTATTCTCGATAAATTTTTAATTTTTTTATCAGATTGTCATGAACCAAATTGTACGTATGTCATATATTATATATATATTAAAATATATATAATAAAAATAAAATATAAATAATATACATATATTTACGATTATGTTAAAAATGATAAAATGATAATGTTCCTGTTTAAACATATCTGGAAAATTATGTATTTCAAGATGTAATAGAAAATGTTACGTGTCATATTTTCCTTCTGACATCTTGTCATAATATCTTGCTTCTAACTGCTGTAAATTGCAAGGAATAACATTGCGCAACGGCGAATATTAAGGACTTGCTAACGAGACCATATCATGAGCTGAATCACGACGAGTGTCCATAACGATAAATCGCGATAATCACTGCAGATCGTAGTCACCTTCGTACATCGCGTGTTAGTGCGCGCGTAGAAGATTCGGGTCAGTGCATTCACGGAAACACCTGAATTTTCCAGTACCGTTAATTACGTTAACTAGCACACTTATGGCTCGCATTCCTGGGCACACAGTAAATATTTTTATCAGGAAACGAATATTATCAAGCGTGTAAACACAATCTTTACTCTCATTTACATATTACGCAATGACGTAATTAAAGCTTTTAATAAAAACATTTTTCAGAGAGGAATTTATTCTGATATATCTTTTTCTGCCTTGATTATCTGCACTTCTATTTTTTTCTCAGTTTGTTTTGATAGCCATTCTTTCGTTGTATATTTCATAACACGAAAAGCATAAATCTATTACAATTATAAAACATTATTTTTCATGAATTTGATAAAGTTACAGAGAAATTTATTCTTATGTGAAATTTTTGTAAATTAGATAATATACGCGAATACAAACGAATCAAATTAAAATGAAATTAATCAAATCATTTTAGTCAAATGAACAAAGACTTGTAATTCTGCCGAATTTTAAGGTCAATTTGAGGCCGTTACAATGTCACGCATGATTCACGCATGTTTCGTTACGACGTGGTGGGTTACGAGTTATCTGCGATCTAAAAGTAGAATTCCAGCCAGGGGGCTTCAAAGCCTGTGCTTGTGTGGGAATCATTAGAGTGCCAGAAGAGCTCGCAATAATACAGCAGCGAAGCCGCGACAGTTTAATTCAATTTACGCCGCTCGCGCACGATCTTACAGTCTCATATGAATTGCATCTACCCTCCCCGTGACAATGTTCGCGATTCTAAGCGATTCTCGTTTAATATTTACTTTGTTCAGCGTTCGCTGATTTTAACGCATTGCTAAATTATATCGACGATGGCTATCGCGCAATGGATTGTAATTAAATGGAATAAAATCCACCATTTCCTTTTTATGCCGCTCGTGAATATTATCGGATTACATAGCTGTCTCATACTCTTATCGTGTATCGTTTTATAAATATTTATCGCCAGGTCGATCTTTATTTTTGTCGAGCGATACATCATCGCTGAAAACCGAATTGTTTGCCGAAAATACGCAATTTGCAATTAATCCAGTTGATGAGTAGTGCGATAAGTAGCACGAATTTTCGTATTTTCACCTCATTAATCACGATTTTGTTCGATTTGTATTCGAGACTATTTTGCTGTATACATATATAATCTCTCAACTGAACCAGGTTTTCACGAATTACATCTTGTTAATTATATACAAATACATTATCGACATGTAATTTCAGAAGAGAAATATATCATTGGTAATCGACATAAAAATACAGTTATACACAAAGTGAATGTTTTTCAAATTGATTTGTATTTCACGGAAAACATATGTAAAGCGGAATAAAAACATCTAAAACTTGTTTATTAAAGAATTTTTCTAAACTTATCTGAGCTAATTTGTACTGACGCTATATTTTGTATTAATATTTTAGTTCTTCTAATATTTTAGTTATATAATGTTAGTTTAGTCTTTAAACTATGAAATACAATTAATTAATATATTTGTAGATATATAAAATGATTCATTTAAATTATTTATTTCAATTTCTTTTTTATAAATTTTATAATATATATGAAAATTCTTTAAAAGAAGAAAATCATTTCGGTCGAGCTAAGGAAGATATTAATATAGATAAGTATTTTAGATACATTACCATATTTTATAAATTCAATTTTGCATGAAATATTATAAGTTTGAAATAAATGTTTATATGCTTTAACAAAGAAAATACTATTTTACTTAAAAGTTTCCTTAGACGCATTGATGATATTTTCTTAATAATGCAACAAGGCGCTATATAAACTTATAAGCTCACTTTACGAAGAAATAATGTTGTTTCGTACTGTTTCTCTCTCTCTCTCTCTCTCTCTCTCTGTTGGTATATTAAATTCCGTTAATCTCTTGAGTTTCTTAAGGATTCCACGCACGACTTCCTCAGGGCGAACACATTATAATATTTAATGTCCTCGAGCTCAGGAACCGAATTAATTCAAACCGGATACCGGTCAGCTACCGGAAATTCCACGAACGATAAAACGTGCCTCCAATGTTGGCAAACGATGGCGGCGTCGGATCGCTGCAATCGTTACGGAAGCGCGCCTTCTGCTATTTATCGCTGATTGGCGAGATTTCTAAAACGTGATTGAGTTCAAAATAGCGAATTTTGCCGAGGGGAATTTTAATCTTAAACTTAACACTATCTCGTAAGATAGCCCTGATTCTCATAGTTCAAACTGATACTTTTTTTATTTGCAGAATTAAATGTTGTTAAATCTTTGGTAGAAATTTCACAGATTTTTTTAACAATTACTCAAAGGAATTATATTAACCCTGTTTAATAAATGAGAAGTAAAACTACTTAGGACTCTAATCAAGATGTAATGCTCTGCGGTTACTGCGTATAAAAGATGCGCAAAATCTGAATACTTTTTACTGAACAAAAACAGGACAATAAATGGACTATGCAGTACTTTAATTAATGAATCTACTTAATAGTAAAAAATAACTGGTCAGATGTCCACGCAAAGTTTTATTAGGAAAAATTTCACTGAATAAAATTCTATCAAGTTCTTATCCATTTTCTACACAGTTACAATTATATAATGAGAATACAGTAATACTAGACAATAATAGGATAGGTGTCTAAAAAAATTGCATACATTTCTGTCACAGACTTTTTCCAGAAATTTTTCAGACACTTTTTTTCAAAATTTGCGGAAATCATTTCATCTTTGTCATTCAATTACTGTGACTTTATTGACTCAGTGGTAAAACAATAGTCTGTGTCCGTAAATTAAAATGACGTAAACTATAATGCGCATATAGAATTCAAGCGGAAATGCAGCCACGGCGGTATCATTTAGCGGCACACGCACGTAAATTTCGTGCAGGTTGAAAAATTAATGAGAAGAACGTTCTTCGCTTCATGTCACGCATCTGCGAGTTTGAGACTTTATTACGTTGAATTTGCGGGAATAATTCCTGCATGAATATTTCTAGTGGATAATTTTTGATACTTGTATGCAAGCAATCGTGGAAGAGCAGTTTCTAAAATTTTACGTAGTTAATTTCGTTATCAAAGCGTTATCTGTGATAAAATTAGTTGACAAATTGTGTTAGTTTTCTCCATTCTCTGTGTAGCTAAAATAACTGTGCATTTAAATAACGTTTAGATATGTGTTTTCTTACATTGAGAAAAATAACTATTAAATTTCTAATAAACATTTCTTCGAATAGTCCTAAGCAGAATATTTACGATAAATAAATATTTAGATAAATAAAAAAAAAATATAAAAAAATGATAAATGAAAAAATAGTTAAATCAAGCTAATGATTCTTGTAATAAATATGTATACATTTAGTAAATATTTCGCTAGGACTAATTAAAGAAATATTTATTAAAATTTAATTAGTAAGTAAATTTTTTCTTGGTATATCTAGTTGTCTATTTAGAAAATGTAGATTTTTCATGTTAAATCATTATTCCAAAACAAATTAATATTATATATGATGCTAGGAAACATTATTTGACATGTAAGCAAAAATTGTCTGTAAAGTACTTTTAAATTTCCTTTCACAATATTAAAATTCTAAACCGGAAAAATATTTATTCTGATTCATATAATCAGAATTCATTTTTTTTTTATATCTCTTGTTGGTACAATTAGAATTTTCTCAATTTTCTCAATTTTCTCAATTAAATTTTTCTCAGTGTATCAAATAATTTTATAAAGACTCAAATTTATAAAACAGCTATTAATTATTTTCTCTTTTTTTTCTCAAACTTTTTTTTATCAAAATCTATATATTTAAATATTTTCATTTCAGGATCTCTTCGAGTCATCAATATTCGTTCCTATTCTTTTTGAGAAGCTACTACTAAAATGCCGTTTTGCGATAGAAGATGAACGATGAGATAATTTCAAAATCCAATGTCGGCAGCAACATTCCTTTGGCCGATGAGGATGCGATCAATGTGGACGGCGACGCTTGTTGTCTGGTCACTTCATGGATCACGTCGAAAGGGTTGACGAACGCCAAGGAGGACACATGTTCACGGAACGTGCAGAGCTTCATGACCTTCCGGGCTTCCGGTTTATCGGCAATTGCTAGGCGGGACTTGCCGATGTCTGACGACGGCAAGATGCTCAATCATCGGCGGGAGTCGTCTCAGCAACGTTACGCGCGTCAATCGTCCGCTTCGAAGACGGACCAAAGCGAAGAGATTGAAGGTACTTCGTCACACTTCGAAAATGCGGTGATAAAATATCAGAAGTCGAAACTACGTCCCAAGCGACAGATCAGCCGAGAGCGTCAGCAGCAGCAACAGAGCAATTACTCGAGCAGCGACGAGAGTGTCGCGAGAAACAAGTCGAAGAGCATCAGTTCGATTGACACTCAATCGGTGAATAATATTCTGGATGAATACGAGGATCTAGACTATCGTAGATCATCGGACCTCAGTGATGTTGGTAATATCAGCGTGACGAATTTTGAGGCAATAATGATGAATCAGCAGAAACGGCAGCAGGTAAAGTCGAAGCAAGTAAAGTCCAGTGCAAAGATTCAAACTAAATCTATTCCGACGAGGGAAAAAATTCAAGCGGTACTAAAGGTGAATCAGCAAACTCAAGTGAGACAGCGTTCGCGGGATAGACAGAAGGACTTTAATAAAGGACATCAACAAGATATCTGTTATGTTTCGCCGCCAGTTGCAATGGACACAATCGAAAGTAGTCGTTCGAAGATGCCTGAGATCTTACTTCGCAAAGGAGAAGTCCAGAAAAGGGTAGACGAATGGTTGAATCAAGCGCATAGCCAAAACTTCCCGGCAACTCCTCGTGAAAAACCTTTGACTAGATCCAATAGTAGCGCCGAAAAGAATCAGCGAAGATATCGTGGTCAAGATTCGCGATCTCGAACAACGACCGACGAAGCGACGGACAGATTGAATGGAGGAACCTCGTCGAGTTATGACGACCTGACTCGCGTGAATCGCAGGTTGGAACGCGTCAGGCCGGAGAAGGTGAACGTCGGAGTGAATACCAGTAAAGGCACGTACAAAGAGTATTTGGCGGTGAGGAGTAAGCAGCAGGATTATGGTTTCAGTGCTCAATCGAATATCGCATCGTCGAAATCTGGTGATTCCAATCCAGCCTCCAGGATCCCTCAGAGAGGACTCCTTGGTTCGAGTTTCAAGTCCAGGCGTGTCGAAGCGAATCTTGAAGAAAAACCTACAGCATCGAGTAGGATTATGAATTTGACGAAGGCGATAAGTGAATCTGATCATAGTAGGACAACTATTAACAGCAATTCGAAGATAATCGAGATGTCTATCGGTACGACGTCGATGGCCACAGCAACGACAACGACATCAATTATTTCCTACAGAAGGCCGTCCTTGAAGCGTTCTGGAAACGGAATGGATGAAAACTGTGCAGCGGCGGCTGCTGCGCACTCGCTTGCTAAGGAGGAGATGGACCCGTCGTGCGAGCCGGGCCCCACGAAGGGCCTACCATTGCTTGGAGGCAGCTTTAGTGACCAAGGCGAACCGATCTCACCAAATAAGGACGGAGAAAGTAGGCGGCCGGCTGCTACGGCAAGCAGGCTGACGCCGCAACCCGGCGCTGCCGATAAAACTGTCGAGGCGACTTGTAGATCGACGGAAGTGTCGGCGAGATGCGCTGCAAACTATTCACGAGGTAGCTCGAGGATCGCTTCGTCGGCGGAATCTGACCGCGTCGTGATCGAATCGCCGCGACGCCGACTTCAGTTTTGCAGCGACGTCCGAAGAGAGCCTAGATCGATTGATCAAACGCGACACGAACAACCGATTTATGGCTCAGCTGTTAGTGCTCGTGTTAGAGCTCTTCAAGGTCAAGTGGAGTCACGTACTCCGCGAAACAGGTGTCAACAGGTCGCAGGAGCATCGATGGAGACTAAAAGATCATTGATCTTACCGCGCAAGGATCTTGGTGTACCTTCACAAGATGCAGGATCACAAGATCAAGCGAATATGTCAATTAGCACACCTTCATCCAGTTTCAAGCCAAACAATCGAGTTTATACCACGATCAATGATTCACAGCAGAATGAGCAGAATGCTGGAAGATCCAAGATTGCTGTCTGCGAAAACGTTCCGTCCATCAGAATCATGCGTTATGCTTCTCCCGATCACGTGGAGAGGATTTATGAACGTAGCCTGCAACCACAAGTAATCCACGCAGATGACTTTGAATCAATTCTTCGACCTTCTCTGCAAACATCACCTTATGGTGAAAAAGTCGGCGTTTCTAAAGATCGAGAATCAACTGTCAAAGAAATGTCATTGACGCTCAAGGACGAGACGTTCGACAAAACTGGCGAATTGCGACACGAACATCTAGAAACAATTGAGGAAGACGATCGAAAGAGCGAAAACTTAGTCTGTAGGTACCCGGAAATCGGATTGAAGCAGTGTCTGAAGATGCAGAAGAGTTTACCAAACGGCAAATCGAAAGAATCGGATAAGAGAAAGGAAAATCCAATTTATGTTAAGTGGAATCCAGAGCAGCAGGTTGTTTTTAATGAATCCACGAGAACTTTTGCCACTTTCCAATCGGGGTCATCTTGTCAGGATGACGTTAAATCAAATATCAGGTCTCAATCTCCAGAGATGAAAGAATCCAGAGGTCAGGAAGAGATTAGACAAGATCCAGACGAGTCGACAATCCTCCAAGATCTCGTGGGCGTTTACGAGGACGCTTCGCGAGAAGATCAAAACCAACTGACGATTCATTCGCGAGAGAATAGCAATTTGTCAACCGCTACAATTCCTGTCGATGAAATAGAGAGTCAGAAAGACTCGAGGAAGGCTGAGGAAGAACTTTCTCGAAATAAACTTCAGTTTGATGAAAAGTTGCAAGAATGTGTTGAAGAAATGACAAAAAATAATGACGAACGTGGTGCAGTGGTCAACGAAGTTCTCGTTAAGAACCTACAATTTGAACAAGATCTGCCGGAAAATTCCGTCGAGCAAACGAAATCGGATCATATGGTACAGCAGGTGAATTTTCACAATATCTTGTGCGACGATTATGAAAA
>Ga0157363_1005132_pt1 | contig 12178 bp, 11 predicted proteins | sample AttsexASBM1_FD_111477 | JGI IMG/M metagenome (GOLD analysis project Ga0157363, IMG submission 111477) | Fungus gardens microbial communities from leaf cutter ant in Ribeirão Preto, State of São Paulo, Brazil - Atta sexdens ASBM1 | ecosystem: Host-associated > Fungi > Mycelium > Unclassified ...
AGTATAATCCGTCCGTAAAGCAATCGCACCAGCCATACCAGATCCTCCGTCACAGAACTGAATCAGAACAGCCTCTTTGCGTCACTTCACAGATGAGTCAGAGGAAATCGCCGATGGTATTAATTGAAATCATAAAACCGGTTTTAGAAGGACGTGGTCATGTTCAGACCCAGAACGGCTCCCCGCGATGCGGATGCGGCGCCTTTTACCGGTTCCTGACCGCCCAGATTCCAGAAATACTGAAAATCCGGCTGGAGGGTGACGTAATCGCGGACCGGAACCTGCCATGTCAGCTCGATATGGTTTTCCGGCACCAGAAGTCTGGCCGAACTGTCTGAAAGACGAATAACATCCCGTGCGTTTTCCTTGGCGCGATGGCTGAAAAATCCTGTTCCCCAGCCGATTCCGATCACGTCATTGGGGCGGGAAGGGACAAAGCCCTGAAAGGTCAGTCCGGCCTCCACCTCGGCGGTGAGACGGTTTCGGGTACCACTGGCTATGGTGGCGCGTACGAAAGTGTTGATGGCCTTGACCGGATCGCTCACTGTTCGCCAGAGCGCCTGATCGAGCACGACATAACCCAGCCAGGTTCCGGAATGGTAAAAGGGTGTGCCATTGCTCTCCGGACTCCCCAGAAGGCCGCCCTGATTGTCGAAACGCGGGTCAGGAAAGCGGCCTGTATCGTACAGTCCGCCAATTTTCCATGTTCCCGGAAGGGCAGGGGCATCCTTTCCCGAAAGGCTTTGTGCTGCATCGACCCAGAGCTGGGCCTCTCCCATGAAAAGAGTGCCGCCCTTGGTGGAAAAGGTCGTTCCTGACGGGTCGATCCGTGTGGGGCTAAGAGTGCTGTAGAAGGGACCTCGGGTTGGATTGTCGTCCGTGATGGCGAGCATGAGGACGAGCGGGTAGGCGGGGGACCATTTGATTCGTGTTTCGACGGCGGAAAACGGCCATGAAGGGCCGCCCGAATAGAGATTGCTGGATGTCGAAAGTGGCCAGCCGAAACTGGCATTCAAGAACAGGGACGCGTTCTGGCTGACCAGAAATTCTGTGTCCAGATCGATCGTTCCGACGCGGATATCCAGCCGGTTTCCGAAAAACCCCTACCCATACCAGAGTTCGAACAGACGCGTCGTCCGGCCGGCGTCATAACCACTGACCGGATTGAGAGAACCAAGACGTTCTTCGGCCAGAGACCGTCCCCGGACCTGAATGGCGCTGATATTGAACAGCCCGTCATGCCATCCGAAGGCCCGGCGTGTTTCCAGAAGAAGCGTTGCGGCCGTCATGCCGTCATAGGTCGGACCGGGATGCAGGCCGCCGGAAGCGAGGCCCCAGACTTCCTCGACATCCTGAAGATTGAACCGGATCCCTTTCCGACCCAGCCAGGAGCGTGCGCCGCCGACATCCCCGAGAAGTTCGGTTCCCGTATCTTCAGGGGGTAAAACAAAACCCGGTGCCGGGGAGGGCAGGGGAACGCCTGATGGCAGCACATCGGTGACGAGCGGCGCTGTTGCCGCCCGTGCGGTTCCGATCAGGAAAACCAGAGCAAAATATCGGCCCGTTAGGCGCAGAAGCGAAGGAGAATGTCCTTCGGACATGCCGGTATCCCGTCAGATAGAGGCGGACAGGAACAGCAGTGGGAAAACCGGATCTAGTGCTCCCGCAGGGCTGGAGACGTGTGGAGATCGGCAATGACCCGGAACACGGTCTGGCAAGACGGTTCCCCTTCCCTGAGGGCATGGACTGTTCGGACCATTCACAGGACGGGGAGGGGGAAGTGAAGTGAAGTTATTATGACGTGGTAGGGTTCAGGGCCAGCCGGACAGGATCCTGTCTTTCACGCTCGTGGGCAGCGGTACGTAATCCAGATCCCGCGCCACGTCGTCGCCCTGCTTCAGGCCATATTTGAAAAATGTTTTTGTGGCGGCGGCTGCCGTTTTGTCTGTCGGATGGGCAGGTACGAGAACGAAGGTTGAGCTCATGATCGGCCAGGCCTGCGGCGCCGGGGCCTGAAGAAGATTCACAGCGTAATGGTCCGCGTGCGCCCAGTCCGCGCTGGTGGCGGCACTGGTGAAAGACGCTTTTTCCGGCGCAACGAACTGCCCTGCATGGTTTTTCAGCCGGACGGTATTGAGCCTGTTCTGACGCGCGAACGCATATTCCACAAAGCCGATCCCCCCGATGGACTGGCGCACGCTGGCCGCAACCCCGTCATTTCCCCGCGCTTCTGGCCCATCCCCCCACATTCCGGCTTTCCAGTCGGGCGCGACGTCATGCAGATAATCCGCGAAAACATGGCTGGTGCCCGAGGCTTCCTCGCGGTGGATAGGGAGCACATCCAGATCCGGCAGGCGCAGGCCGGGGTTCAGGGCCCGGAGACGTGGATCGGTCCATGTTGTGATCGTGCCGTCAAACAGCGCGGCGAGTGTTGGTCCGTCCAGTTTCATCTGGTTCGAAGCAATGCCGGGGACATTGATAATCACCACAATCGCGCCCAGTGCGGTCGGGAACTGATAGAGGCTGTTTGAGTCCAGCAAGGCGGCCGCGAGAGGAAGATCCGAGGCCCCGAAGTCCACGCCCGCAGCCATAACGAGCTTTTGTCCCGCACCGGAGCCAACGCTCTGATAGGTGAGGGACAGGCCGGTCTGGCGATGAAAACCTTCGCCCCATCCCCGGTAAAGCGGGGCGGCAAAGCTGGACCCGCCGCCGGTGAAGTCAGCAGAATAAGCCGTTTCGCAGAAAAGGATTCCAAGAACGCCCATCACGCAGCGCGCGATTCGCTTGCCCCAGTGATACATGCTCAACCACGCTCCGCTTTATGGCCCGGTTTGTCTATCATTACGGACAAGCGCGTGACCATGCCTCTTCGCACGATCAGGCGTCGATATCGTCCAGATAATCGGCAGACGGAACAAAGAACAGCGAGCCCGTGACGGGACGGCTGTAATCCAGCAGACGGTCGTAATTTCCTGCGGGTTTGCCGACGAACATGTTGTGCAGCATTTCCTCTGTAACGGACGGAGAGCGAGAATAGCCGATGAAATAGGTGCCGAATTCGCCCTTGCCCGCTTCGCCGAACGGCATGTTGTCACGCAGGATATCGACCTGCTTGCCGTTGCGGGTCACAACGTTCAGGGCGTTATGGGCGTAAGCGGGTTTTGTTTTGTCATCGAGTTCGACATTGGACAGCTTTTTGCGGCCGATGATTTTTTCCTGCATCTCGACGGGCAGGGTGTTCCAGGCATCGAGATCGTGGAAATATTTCTGCGTGATGACGTAGCTTCCGCCTTTGAAAGCCGCGTCTTCGTCGCCGATGATGGCGGCCTCGCAGGCTGCGGAATTTTCCGGGTTTTCCGTGCCGTCCACGAAACCGATCAGGTCCCGGTCGTCGAAATATTTGAAACCGTGGACTTCATCCACAACCGTGCAGACGGCGCGCAGGCGCTCCATGACCAGCTTGGCCATTTCGAAGCACATGTCCATGCGGGTGGCGCGGATATGGAACAGCATGTCGCCGGGTGTGGAGACAGCATGATGGACGCCTTTGATTTCCTGAAACGGATGCAGTTCCTTCGGACGCGGGCCGGGAAAGAGCCGGTCCCACGCCGTTGATCCGAACCCCAGAACGCAGGAAAGCTGCCCGTTCAGATCCCGGAAGCCGACTGTGCGGCGCAGGCCGGAAAGATCTGCACAAAGGCTGCGGATGGCCTTTTCCGCATCCGTGCCGGGATTGATGTTCAGGACAAGGAAAATGGCGGCGCGCGTCAGGGGGGCGGCAACGGGCTGGGGCGTAGCGTCGGACATCGGAGCAGTCTTTCCATCAGCATGGCAATCTATGTCTGGCTGTTGATAGCGCGCGTCCTGTCAAACGAACAGGTTATGAAAACGGCCGATCCCCGTTTTGAAATACGGACTGCGTGCAGTAGTGTCCGGCCACAAACGAAAAAAGGTCATCATGGACAGCAATCTGAAATGCCCGGTCTGCGGGTGCGAACATGTTTATCCGGACGGCGCGCTGTGGATGTGCCCGGAATGTGCGCATGAGTGGAACCCGGCCGAGACGGCAGCAGAACATGGTGCGGCGTCCGGCGAGATCCGTGACGCCAACGGCAATGTTCTGGCGGATGGCGATACGGTTACGGTCATCAAGGATCTGAAGATCAAGGGCTCGTCCATGGTCGTCAAAGGCGGGACCAAGGTGAAGAACATCCGCCTGTCGGACGGCGGAGACGGGCATGATATCGCGTGCAAGATTGCCAGGATCGGGGCGATGAACCTGAAATCCGAGTTCGTCAGGAAGGCCTGACGGACAACGCCGGGCCGTCCAGAATATCGTGGGCGGCTTTCAGCGCCGTATGTAGTTCCGGGTAGATATTCCCTGCCCCGAGGGCAGGTGTGATGTGATGGCGGTCCATGTCTGAACGCAGATAGACGCTCACCCGTCCGAAAATTAGTGTAATCCCGCGCTGCTGGAGTTGTGCGATCAGGTCGCGCAGGTCGGCGGCGGCAGAATAGTCGATGTCCGTGACGGGGCTGGCATCGAGGACGACACAGCGGACCGGGTGCGGCGCGTGGTCCACCAGAGCCAGAAGGTCCTGCCGAAAGCGCGTCGAGTTGGCATAGAACAGATCCGCGCAGAACCGGAAGACGATAAGGCCCGGAACCGTTTCCAGCCCGTTCTTCGCAGGCAGGGCTTCCAGAATTCCTGTGCCTGCGGCCTGTTGTAAGACCACCGTATGCGGCTCGTAGCTGTGTCGGACATGGCGGAACAGCGAGAGCGCGATGGCGAGGAAAATGCCTTCCTCAACACCAACCCCCACGACCACGGTCGTCATGGCCAGCCAGAATTCGCCCGGACTTTCCTGCCGGATCGCGCGCAGGCTTTTCAGGTCGATCATCCCGATGGCGACAGTAAAAACGATCCCGGCCAGAACGCAGCGGGGCATGGCCTCCAGCGGGCGTGTCAGAAACAGCAGGACCATGAGCGTCACACAGGCAAACGTCACCTGTGCGACCTGACTACGCGCACCGGAACGCACCGCCATGGCGGTCTGGGTGGGGCTGCCATTGACGGTGAAGGTGCCGCTCAGACCGGCGGCAATATTTGCGGCGGACAGCCCCAGAAGGTCGCGGTTTTCATCGACGGTTTCATGAAACCGCTCCCCGAAGACCCGGGACGTGGCCGCACTCTGTGCGATGATGACGAACACACACGACGCCGCCACGGGCAGGAGGGCCAGACAGTCGTTCCATGAGACGCCCGGCAGACTGAAATGCGGCAACCCGCCTGCGACATGGCCGAGTATGGGAACGCCGTGATGCGGAAGGTTCAGCCCCATACTCAGGGCGATGCTGCCGATAGAGACACAGAGGCCGGCTGGCAGATGCGGGGCGAGGCGCTGTCCGGTCATGAGAACCCCGACCGTAAAAGCAGAAAGCCCGGCGACCATAAGGCTGGCCTGCGGGATTTGCCGAAGCGCACCATACGCCTGAAGCAGCGGGTTATGCGCGCTGACGGACACGCCAAGCATATCGTGTAGCATCGCGATGCAGACCTGCACGCCCACACCTGCCAGAAACCCGGTGAGAACGGTGCGGGACAGGAAATCCGCCAGGAATCCTAGACGGAAGACCCGCGCCACAAGCAGGAGGGCTGCACAGAGCAGCGCTGTCATGCTGACGAGCGCCATGTAATGCGGACTTCCCGCCGGTGCCATCTTGCCAATCGCGCTTGAGAAAATGGCCGCCGTTGCGGAATCGGCTGCGACAACCAGATGTCGGGAGGACCCAAAGGCTGCGAACGCCACAAGCGGCAGCAGGACCGTATAAAGTCCTGTAACGGCAGGCCTGGCCGCAATGCGTGTATAGCCCAGCACCTGCGGAATATTCACCGACGCCAGCGAGAACCCCGCGACGATATCCGTCCATTTTCGGCGGGGGGCTGTGGGTTGGGGCTGTGCTGACATGAGACGTGTTTTAGGCCTGTGGTCGGGATCTGTCTTCACAATGTTCCGGGGGAGGTTGGGTCCGGCTCGAAAATGGCTCATGATCTGCCAGATCAAGGATGGATCTTTCGTCCATGCAGCCAGAAGGAACAGGATCATGACCCAGAGAGTAGCGCTCGTGACAGGTGGATCACGCGGCATCGGTGCGGCCATTGCGCTGAAGCTGGCGCAAGATGGCTTTGATATCGCCATTACTTACGCCCGCAATGAAAAGGCCGCGCAGAAAGTCGTTTCCGAAGTCGAAGCACTCGGGCGTCGTGCTGTTGCGGTGCAGGCCGATGGCGGCAGTGCGGACGGCAATATCGCGGCAATCACGAAGACGCATGAGGCGTTCGGGCGTCTGGACACGCTGGTGTGCAATGCGGGCATCTATCCCTATGGCCCGATCGCCCAGATGAGCGTGTCGCAGATCGAGGATGTCCTGAACCTCAACCTTCGCGCGGCGATGATCGAGACGGTTGAAGCTCTGAAATACATGACGACGGGTGGTCGCCTGATCTATATCGGCTCGGCTTTTGGCGAGCGCGCACCTTTTCAGGGTATTTCACTCTATGCCGCGACGAAGGCCGGTCTGATCGGGTTTGCAAAAGGCGTGGCGCGGGATCTCGGACCGCAGGGCATTACGGCGAATGTCGTTGAGCCCGGCCCGATCGCAACGGATCTTAACCCTGAAGACGGGAAGGGCGCTGCCGTTATCCGCAGCTTCACGGCTACGGAATCCTATGGCAAGGTCAACGACATTGCCCGCACCGTGTCGTTCCTCGCCAGCCCCGATGCCTCTTACATCACCGGTGCATCCATTCTGGTGGATGGCGGCCTCGTCGCCTGAGACCGGAGACAGATTTCATGTCCGTCACGATCTACGGAATCCCCAACTGCGATACGATGCGCAAGGCCCGCTCATGGCTGGCCGAGCACGGTGTTGCGTTCACTTTCCATGACTATCGCAAAGACGGAGTTCCGCAGGCGCGGCTGGAAGGCTGGATTGCGAAACTGGGTTGGGAAAAGCTCCTGAACCGCTCGGGAACGACGTTTCGCAAACTGCCACCCGAGCTTCAGGAGGCTTTGGATACTGAGCGGGCTCTGGCGCTCATGCTGGAACATCCCGCCATGATCCGGCGTCCCGTGCTGGAGGGGCCGGATGTGCTGCTGATCGGGTTTAGACCCGACGACTACGCAGAGGCTCTGTCCGTCCTTAGTGATCCAGGCCAAGCGCCTTGATTTTGCGGTGCAGTGTGGCGCGGCTCACGCCTAAAAGACGTGCGGCCGCGCTCACATTTCCACGGACCGTTCCAAGGGCGGAGCGGATCACCTGTGCCTCCGCCCGCCGGAAATTCGGCTCTTCCTGACTGTCGAGCAGAGGCAGGAGCGCCGGAAGGCCCGATAATTCGTCTTTCGGCCAGTTCATATGCTGGCGGCTGGCATGGGTGGCGCCACGGATATGCCCGTCCCGATCCAGCGCAACCAGCATGGCCGAAGACGATGTCGACGGCCCAAGCGTCAGGATCATGTCCTCCCGAAAGCGGTCGTGAAACAGTTTCTCTTCGACGCGCCGGGCCGTTGTCTGGAGCGCATCCATCAGAAGCGGCGCGGCAGGCAGCACGTTCTCGGCCACGAAGGAACTGATGTCGATGGCCCCGGCGAGATCCCCGATGGAGTTATAAACCGGCACGGCCATCCCGGTCAGCTTACGGAAACACAGACGCCAGTGCTGGTCGTGAACGACCATGACCGGGCGTTCTTCGCGCAGGCAGGTTCCGATCGCGTTGGTCCCGGCATTGGCTTCATCCTAGACCGCACCCGCCTGAAAACGCCACCGTCGGCAGCCGCTCAGATTGCTGCGCTGCGTGTGACGGGAGAGGACGATGCCGGTAGGGTCGGCCAGCATGACCGTAAAATCCAGCGGATCCACGAGCGTATGCAGGCGCTACATTTCCGGCAGTGCGCTCTGGATCAGCCGCTGCGTGCGGCCGCTGACAAAGCGCAGTTCGGGCTGGCTGAGCACCTGCGTTTCCCAGCGTTCGGACGGGTCCAGATTGTAGTTCGTGGAGCATCTTGTCCAGGAATCCGACAGGCATGTCCGGGCAGCGGCAGCGGTCATCGCGCACCCCTCAGGGCAGGATAAGGCACCCGGTGCCGAAAACCTGTCGCAGTTCTGCGACAGGTGCGGCGCAGACAGTCACAATCGGGTGAGGGTGGAACCATACGGGATAGCCTGCGGCGGAGACATTCAGGAATGACGGGTTCTGGAAAAGGCGAAGCGTTGCGTATCGGGTGTGTTTCTTCGCAGGCCATCGGTAACGCAATACTCCTTTCTTTTCCGGTTCAGTGCTGTGGGTCGGAAGGGACACAGGCATGAAAGCCGGAGCTTTTGCAAGCGCCGGTCATTGCCGCTCCTGACGTACGAACAGAGCTGTTCCGTCCGTCACAGCCATGACGGAACGCCAACGGTAACGCGTTCCGCCGATGATCAGGAAAGACAAATCATTTCAGAGAGAATGGTTTTCGTTTTTCGCAAGAACGAGGTGTCATGTCTGCTTCACTCCAGAGGGTAATGTCTCCATTAACCTCTATCCTGCTCGCAGTTGTCGGGCTTTTCCTGCTGGGAGGGGGGGATATCTCCTCGTTCTCGGTGGTTCGTGGTTCTATGCCCTGATGGGCCTTGTGATGCTTGCCGCCGCGGGTGTCAGCTTCCGCAATCCGCTGCTGGGTGCGCGTCTGTATGCGGCACTGCTGCTGGTGGCGACCATCTGGTCCGTGTTCGAAGTCGGGTTCGACATCTGGGGTCTGGAGGTCCGTCTCTTCACGCTCGTGGGCATCGCAGCCTGGATGCTGCTGCCATGGGTGTGGCGGACCGGTCAGACTTGGGTTTCGGACAAGCGCGAGCTGCTCGGTTCGGCCGTGATCGCGATGATTGCGATTATCGCAAGCTGCTTCACGTCCTACTCCATCAACGGCACGCTCCCGGCTGACCGTATGGCCGCGACCAACCAGTCCGACTTGACGGCCAAGGATACGCCCGACGCCGACTGGCCGGCCTATGGCCGTACTGTGGGTGGGGACCGCTACAGCCCGCTGGCCCAGATCACGCCTGCGAATGTCAGCAACCTCAAGCGCGCCTGGGTGACCCGTACGGGTGACGTTCAGAAGGCTGATGAAGGCGTTGTTGCAGGTCCCGATCAGGGCCATGAGTTCAACCTTGAAGTCACCCCGATCAAGGTCGATGACACGCTCTATCTCTGCACGCCGCATAACTGGGTCATGGCGCTCGATGCCAAGACCGGCAAGGTGAAGTGGAAGTTCGATCCCAAGCCTGCTGCCGAGGATCTGGCTGCGAACGTCTATCTGGCCTGCCGTGGCGTGTCTTACTACAAGGCACCGGACGACTATACGGCTCCAAGGCCTGCCAGAAGCGCATTTTCTCCCCGGTCGGTGACGTCCGCCTGCTGGCTGTCGATGCTGAAACCGGCAAGCCCTGCGAAGATTTCGGCGAGCACGGCTTCATTTCCCTGCGCCAGTATCTCGGCCATGTGCCGCATGGCTTCCACTTCGTGACGTCCCCGCCGCTGGTGGTGAAAGATCGCGTTGTTCTGGGTGGTTGGCTTTTCGACAATCAGGCGAATTTCGAACCCTCCGGCGCAATCCGTGCGTTCAACCCGATCAGCGGTGAGATCGAATGGGCGTGGGATGCCGGTCATAATCCGGAAAACTGGAAGCCCGGCCCGAACGACGAGCTGACGCGGGACACCCCGAACGCATGGGGCGTTTACACAGCCGATCCGGAACTGGGCCTTCTGTACCTGCCGATGGGCAACTCGCCGCCGGACAACTGGGGTGGCTCGCGCCGTCCGTTCGACGATGCGACCTCCAGCGCCACGATCGCTCTTGATATCGAGACGGGTGAACGCCGCTGGACCTTCCAGACCGTGCATCACGATCTGTGGGATATGGATCTGGCGATCGGACCGTCCATGGTCGATCTGCCCGGTCCGAATGGTGAAAACATTCCGGCTCTGATCCAGAGCACGAAGCGCGGTGAGTTCTTCGTTCTGGACCGTCGCACGGGCAAGCCGGTTCCGGGTTATCCGGTCGAGGAACGTCCGGTTCCGACGACAGGTGTCGCATCGGACGATCACGTGACGCCGACGCAGCCTTTCGCTGTCGGTCTGCCGTCCCTGACGCCGCCGGACCTGAAGGAAAGCGACATGTGGGGCGCGACGCTGCTGGATCAGATGATCTGCCGCATCCAGTTCCGTCAGTCCGCTTACGAAGGTCAGTTCACGCCGCCGCATGTCGGCAAGACGACGATTGTTTATCCGGCATTCTATGGCGTGGTGGACTGGCAGGGCGCCTCCATCGATCCGCAGCGTAAACTGCTGATCGCCAATGCGAGCTATCTGCCGTTCCGGATCCGTCTGGAAAAGCGTCAGAAGGCCGAAAACGCCGGTATTCTGCCGAAGTGGAACGGTCAGGGCGACAAACCTGAAGCCAAGGGCGATGCGCTGAGCGTCTCTCCGGACTACGGCACGCCCTACATCGACTATACCAGCCCGTGGCTGAACCCGCTTCAGATCCCCTGCAAGGGACCGGTCTGGGGTACGATCACCGCCATCGATCTGGTGACGAAGAAAATCGTCTGGCAGCACCCTGTCGGCACCACGCGCGACACGGGCCCTTTCCGGACGCATAACAACCTTCCGCTTCCGGCCGGCATGTACAACATCGGCGGCAGCGTCCTGACCAAGGGCGGCGTGTCCTTCATGGGAGCGACGGCCGACGATTACCTGCGCGGTTTCGACATGTCGAACGGCAAGGTCATCTGGCAGGACCGTCTGCCCGCAGGCGGACAGGCAACACCGATGTCCTATCAAATTGATGGGAAGCAGTATGTTGTGATCGCCGCCGGTGGTCATGGGGGCCTTGGCACCCGCAGCGGTGATTATATCATCGCCTATAGCCTGAATGGAGACCAGAGCGCCGCCGCGCACTGAGCCTTCGCTTACGGACGGAGCGTGTCCCCCTGAGGACACGCTCCACACTCCCGCTCAATCTCTATGGAAATTCACGTCATGCGTCGCAAATTCACGCTCGGAGTGCGTCTTGGTGCCCTGACCGCCTGGTTGCCTGCTGTTGCTCTTGTTCCGGGTTTTGCCGCTCATGGCGCGGATATTCCCTTGGCCATCATCGGCCCGCACGAATACGACCTGCCGGTGGATTTCAAGCCATTCAACGTCGTCGTACAGTATGGCGACGGGAATGCTGCCGGTTCAGTCTATGACAGCGGCGGCCAGCGCCGGGCGCATGGCGGCAGCCATACCTAGAGCGGTATGACGAAATATGTGCATTTCCGCAGTTTCGACGCGATCCCGCATGTCAGCTTTGCTTTCGAGCTGATCCAGTCCGAGGCCTATACGCTGGCCAACGGGCAGAACTGGGGCGGTCTGGGGACGACGATCGTTGGCCCGGCAGCATGGTTTAAACCCAACAAACACAGCACGCTCGGCATCCAGACCTTTATGGAAACCCCGTCAGGGACGCGGGATTCCATGGCGATGCATTACTGGGCGAACCTGTCCAGCATCATTTTCGACTACGAATGGAAGCATTTCAGCTTCGATGGCGATCTGGGCAGCGTCGTGAGTTCGACCAAACACCGTAACGGCGAGCACAGCTATTCGCCCGGCAACGTGTTTTACACGAACCTGCGTTTCAGCTGGAAAGCCACGTCACGTTTTGAGCCGTTCTTTTCGCTCGACTGGCAGAACAGCGGCGGCATGCACGACAACACATCCAACCTCTGGGTCGCCAATTCAAGCAGCCGGGAAACGGCGCTCGGTGTCGGTGCAATGTTCTACATCACCAAACGCCTGTCGTTTACCCCGCGTTATTCCCATTCCGTCGAAGGCCGGAACGTGCCGGAGACGAACGCCTATTATATGAAGATCGCCTATCTTTTCTGACCCTCAGGCCGCCTTCGGACGAAAGCGCGCCGTGGTGATGTCGCAGTCATACTGTGCGGCGGTTTCGCAGGGATTGCTGGCGAGTTCGTTGACGGCCTCCAGAATACGTTCAACCTTGGCGTCATCCATCAGCACGCTGAAATTCAGGCGTGTCCAGCCCGGCTTTTCGATTTCCTGACCGGACAGGATGGCGCCACGGATCTGGCCGGA
>Ga0157363_1005134_pt1 | contig 12177 bp, 10 predicted proteins | sample AttsexASBM1_FD_111477 | JGI IMG/M metagenome (GOLD analysis project Ga0157363, IMG submission 111477) | Fungus gardens microbial communities from leaf cutter ant in Ribeirão Preto, State of São Paulo, Brazil - Atta sexdens ASBM1 | ecosystem: Host-associated > Fungi > Mycelium > Unclassified ...
CACACCCACACACACACACACACACACACACACACACCCACACACACACACACACACACACACACACACACACACACACACACACACACACACACACACACCAAAACAAGAATGTAAATCCTACTGTTCACGCGGTACACTTTAGATGATGTTAATGTCGGCGGTACTGTAACTTTCAAATGCCATGTTCTTCTTTTTATTTACATCTTTTTTTGTCTCTAATTTCCTTTCTTTTTTCTTGTGCTTTATTGCGAAGGTTTGAAACCCCTATCATTACTTCAGCGAAGACTATTTTTTTCATATTCTCTTTTTTTACTCTTTTTTTTAATTCTTTTTTTTACTCTTTTCTTTGGCTAACTTCTTTCAACAATTTATCAGTCTGCTTAGTTTTCGTGTCTTCAAATTGCTCTGTCAGCTTTTTTCTTTTGCTTTGAGATTTCTTTTATTTGATTCTAATTTTTCTAATTTTTTTTTTTCTTTCTTTTTCTCTTCTTTTATTTTTGTTTCGTGTTCTTGTTTTCCTTTTCTTCTTTTTTTTTCGAAGTATTCGTCATATTTTTAATGCGCTATTCTAGCTGAGTTAAAAATTTTTTAATGATAGAAACTGTATGAGGAAAATTGTTCTTCAAAGCACACTTGACAATCATATGTGAGTTTAACGTTTCCTCAGATATGGAAGCTTTATTATCTATAAGATTGAGAGCAGATGTAGAAAATCCTTGTTCTACATCGGTGTTTCCATGTGAAAGACTCAATTCTTGTGTTCAGAAGAATGCAAACACTTGACACTTCATAATATATTATTCTTCAACTACAGCGATTTTTCCAATATATATACTGACAGGTAGATACATAATACAGTAATTACTTGCTTTTTCGAGAAATTGGAGTTTTCGCAACAGATTCATTGCAACGATTCATCAAGAATAATCTTATCAACGATGTTGACACTTGTCAGGCTGTAGCAGATTACTCCCATTGAATATTTCATCGTAAGTAAAAGTAATATTCTTACATGATCTCCCGATAAAGATTCTAATTAAGTTCTTCAATTCAGGGTAAAGTAAATGTATCAGAGGCTCTTCTCTTTGAAAAACGTTCGTGACAGCAGTAAAAATGTTTGCAAACAAAACAACAAATATAACTTCTGTCTTCATAGGTCTTTTGAGGAGATTTACAATCCATTGATATGCTACAGATTACATTAGAATTTTGTCCTTTTTTTTTTTTTAAGATATATTCAAAAAAATAATACTTTATAGCTTTCCACAACAAAAGTGCCCTTCTTCTAGCATCTTCTAGAGTTAAGGGACTTGTCTGAGAAAATAATAAAAAAGCAGATTATGTTTCTCTAATATGACGCAAAAGTTTTTTCATCTTTCAGGCCAACCGTTAAAAAAGTCAAAAAATATAACAAATCGGACGCATTATCACAGTTCTTTCATACTTTTGCGAAAAGCATTGTGAATGATACGTATATTGCAGGTTTCAATAATAATTAAACCTTTCTTCTTGATTTGATAAGTATCTAATTCATCTTTTTGAAAACAGCTTTGTTAAAATTATATTATAACAATGTTGTTAACGTTAGGATCATCAAGTATTAACAGATTGAAAGATGGAAGACTAAATTATACATAATTTTGTTCAACTTCTTTATAAGATCGTCAGTTCTGGATTTTTCTATAAAAAACGTTTCTAAATATTGAGTAAAATAATTCATGGACTTACATGGACTTAATAGCGAACAGCTATAAACTCTTTTATCAGCTGCATTAATAATTTCGTCATAAAATAACATAAAATATTCCGATCTCTTTCCTCTGATCATTCTTGAAATATGTTCGAGTTATTTGATCTTGAACACTATAGAGCTGAAGGATTGAAGGACTCTCATGAATACACTAATGAAGATGATTCTTTGATTACTGATATGATAATAAAACGCTGACCATTGATTTCTGCGCTGTAATATTTTTCTTATGTTTGATTGTCGAAGCATGTTGAGTAACAGCTTGGAATCCTTTCTGCGATACATCGGTATTGCACATACAAGCTTTACAGTACGCCTCATGACTAAATTGAACTTTTGTCGCCCATTCTTAAACTTTGTATCCTTGCTCGTCATTTTTTTCATTCCAACTATCCAAAAATTTGCAATTTTTTCCCATTGCACTGTAAAGAGTAAGATACTTCACAACTTTCTTTTAAGCTTGCTGTTTTACCTTTGATACGAAAAACATAATACATGAAAAATATTTCTCAATGAAAGCGAAAAATTAAGTTTTTAATACTTAAAATATTAGAAAATATTTAGAAAATATTTAGTCAAGGTATTGAAAAATTAAAAGTGAAATTATTAACTGAAATACACATTCATTTATTATTATCATCTATCAACTTATTATTATCGTCATTAATTAACTTATAACTTGTAACTAACTTTAAACGACACAAGCAGTTAAGTTACAAAAAAATACCTCTTTTCAAAGACGATTACTCAGAAAAAAATATAGAAATAATAAAGAATATAAGATGATATAAATTGATTTCCGAATTTTCGTAGTCATTTTGTATGACAAATCGTTTTAAGAATTTCACAATCAAAATTGCAAATTGAAGTAAATATATATATAAAATTTTTTTACTTCACAATCAAAAATCAATTCAATATTTTAAAATTACATTAAAAAAATTACATTAAAAATAATTTTGAAAATAAATAAGTAATTATACAGTTTAACTCCATCATCTCAAAAATCAATGAAAATAGGCTTACTCGTCATGTTTTTACATAAAACAAAGGAATTTGATGGAAATGAGAATCTCTCTGCGAACTGAAATATTAAGCGTTAAAGTTGACGATTATTGAGATTAGAAAATCTGCTACACAGCATTGTGATGTTTATTTTTGCTAACTTCTTTTGTATTATGCAAAAACGTATCGAATAAACCTAATTCTATTGATTTTTAAAGATGGGGCTAAACTATAATTACCAAAATAAAATTAAACATAAAGATTCTAGCAAAATTTGATTTTTATCAATTTATCTCAGCCGGGAAATCATTAAAATATCTGAATATTATTTACCTAGAGTTGAAAATTACTTTTAAAAAGTAACTCGTTATTATCACTCATTACGTTTTTTCTATTAGCATTTATCAAGCATATCACTTATTTTATTTGATTTGCAATGCAAAATAAACAGTAGTCCCAGATGTTCATGCTTATATACTCATATGCTCAGATATATTCATAGAGAGTCACTGTATGCGAATAGGATTACATACTATATGAGATCGTCAATTCGAATAAATAGGGCAATGATGAAGACGCGACAGCTATTTCCAGCACGTTAATAGTGTATGAAGGATCGACGCAGGACAAATGATCATCGTGTGGCATCGCTAAAATCGGATGCGATCGGCAGCAGTAGAAAGCTTCACAAAGAAATAGCATCAAGTGAATATCTACGTTTAGAATGGGAGTCACGTGACCAGATTTCTCCAATCTCTTCCATGTCTATGGAACTTTGATGCCTATGCCCAATCAGAGAAGACGGGTCACATGATGCAATTTGCCACTCTCTCCCTGAGGCTTTCTAGACAGCAAGAATGCCAGATTAAGGACGGTTTATGATATTGTGATCAACGTTATCAGTCGACGATCTAGCGCGAGAAGTAGTCATTAAGTCACATTAAGTCACATTTATGTGTCATATAGATAGACGACTCATATTTAAATGTGTGGCTACTAGTTGCATTAGACCATCGACTGATGGCGTTGATCGCGATGTCGTAAATTATTTCTGATTTAGCATTCCTGGGCTCATGTTTTACAAATTTTATATTAAAGAAAAAAGATTAGAGATGATTATAGTGACTCAATATTAGACAATAGTAACTTTTAAGTGATTTGTAAAAAAAAAGTGACAAAAAATGACTGCATGGCAGCACTGGCTATATAAAAAAATGGAGAGTCTATTTACAACAAGATTTTTGTATTGATTTTGAAAACACTTTTCAAAGTCATTCCAAGGTTAAAATAATATGATCATCTGATAATTTTTTAAAGCCCTATTACTTTTGTTTCAAATACTTTTTAGATAAATCAATATATTTTGAGATATTAGTCGATTATTAGGTTTAAAATTTACTATGCACTCTAACACTAAATTTCTTAGAACCTACAATTCTATACGCTCTTGCTTTTTTTCTTAATTTACATTTTATGCTATCAACTTTTATTTTTATTGATATATCAAAGATTTTCACTAACTTATTGACAAATCGAGATGATCCCTTACAGATTCTTAATTTTTCATGGACGTATTCATAATGAGACGTTGTTTGAGTGGCGTTGTTTGAGGGCGGAGGATTTCTAGGTTTTTCAAACAACGTTGAAAACGTTGACGTTCTACGTCCCACTATGGGAATATGTATGAAAAAGTATAAAATATACGAATATATATGAAAAAGTAATAATTTCTAAGATCTTGTCTCAATCTATGTATTTTGTAAAATTTTTCCTTCAGGAAAATATATTATTATAATAATATATTATTAATAAGTTAATACGACATACATGATACATACATGATACAATTCTTTTTGCTCTATCTAATAAAAAGAGATAGAATAAAAAGTTATTCATACTAATGCACAGATATTATTGATATGTTGACTTATACAAGGATATAAGTTCAAAAAGTTCTCAGCCTGATACAGAAATGATTCCACAGTATAGTATCAAACTACTATAATTTTAGAAAAGTTTGATCTTTCACAGGATTACTGTTAAAATTTTAGACAGATATTCAGACAGATGTTCATTAGTTTTTTTATTTTGGTCGTTTATTAAGAAATCAACTTTTGATTCCGTCATGACAACGCATCTGTTTACATTTCTTCAATTGCTGATACAAAATTCTACGAATTGATTCTACAAGCATCATATTTCACCAGATTTGATAATCGAAATATTATACATCTCTGGCATTTGCCTATAACTAGCCAAAGCACATTTACAGTTGTGGCATTTTATTATAGCTAGCTACCCTATGATTAACGTCTCTGATAGTAAATTAAAAATAGTCAGCCCACAATAAACACTTTTGACATTTGATCATAATTAAGCAAAGTATGATTTAAGATTATGACATTTCATCATATCACTTGTTATGTCATGAACATGTAACAAATGTAGGTATTTTCGCATTTATAAATTACTGTTAAGATGTAACGATTTTTGTTACTATCTCACCACTGTCACCAGAAAATGTTATGAATTTTTATGTTAAGAATAGCTAATAGTCACGGATTCAATATTTTTGCGTCATATTGTGCGTCGCTGCTGAGCGCGAAGAGAGAGAGAGAGAGAGAGAGAGAGAGAGGGGAGGAAGGGAAGAAGAGGAGAGGGAGAGGGGGAGGGAAAGGGGGAGGGAGAGAGAGAGAGAGAGAGAGAGAGTGACGGTCCAGCGTGGCGCGCGACAGAACATAGGATTGAAAGAATGACGGAGTGTTTATTACAGTAGAGGAGGTATGATCAGAGTGGGAGCGAGTCTCAGGTCGAACGACAAACTATGAGACTGCTAGCGCCGGCATATCGCATATTATAGAAATCCTTTATGATAATTGATTTCTTATAATTGATTTAGAATTTTTAATTAATAATTATTATTTTCCTGAAATGGAATTCGGCATTGTTCTTTATCAATATAAGACATTGTGAATTATTTGATTGAATAATTTATGAATTATTTGTTGAATTTGCCATTGGTGTTAATGCTTCAGCGAATAATTGTAATCAGCGAATAATTGTGAACAAATATCAAATTGGTTAGAGTTCATTTAAGAAATTAATGATGGATCGAGCAATTCATCATTTCATACCCTTCGGGAGGGAATGGAAGAATGGATGGAATTATTGAATGAAAATTGAATATAATGTCATATTAAAATTTAAATTACTAAACTGATTGTCATACTGGTTATATTGAAATTGATGCGGATCCCTTGGTTGGTCATTCGAAAATGTTTTTGTTTAAATTACCGACGCAGTTAGTTGAATAATAGCATTAGAAAAGAATTAGAAAAATTATGCGTTTCGCGGATTTCCTTCGTGTCCAGATCCATTCTTGGAATCCCAACGTTTCGTGAAACGTGGACCTTGCAGTCCACTTCATCAGGATGAGGAGCAATCTGATACCATGATATAAAAGCAAGGGTATGCTCGTCCGGTGGTAGACTATTGCGCAGGCAACAAGCATACGTCACATTAGGCCAACTTCGACTATTTCCGAAACGGTTCGTGTTCGTGAAATAAGGTCCCTATACACGCGCTGTACGAATAACCTACATCCAGTTAGCGTCCGTGTATTGTGTTTATACGTACTACAGTGAGAATTGTGACTTCATTGCGAAGAATAAAATAAGCTGTGCAGTGAAAGAATGTACGAACCATTTTCGGAAAGCGAACGATATGCTTGAAAAAAAGGCAATATTTGCAATATTTTTCATTTCCGCAAGACATCGCAATTGCTGCAAAGTGGCGTAAAGTCTGTGCAAAACAAGATGACTCCGTTATTAATGATACTAAAAAGTATTTTGTGATATTCTTATTATTATTTAATAGAGATACAACCAACGTGAATATAAGATATATTCTATTTTGTTCAGAGAGGATATGTTCGATTCACTTCGAACCTTCGTGCTTCGAGAAGTCCCTACAACGACAACTATTGGGATATTCTCCAGTAAAAGTGCGATGCAAGTTGCGATCTGATGCAATTCCCATTATATTTATGTAACGAATCACCGAATTGACAATTGTTTGTGATAAATATACCACCACTTATGTGATAAGTTATTAAAGCCGTTAAAGAATTAGATTCATCACTGCACATCAACAATGTATCAGAAATCGTGGATATATTATTGATGCAACAACTGCTACAACGAATATATGTAGTCGCGTTGACGACGTCAGTTCCATATAAGTTCTACATATTGGGTTATTCAAAAAGTCATTGTGTTTTTTTCAATAGATGGCATGTTCACGTTTATTTGTATACGAGCGTGACATGAATGTCAAATGTTTATGCGCGTTTTGTTGTTGAAACTCAACCTAAAAACCAAAAAAAAAGTTGACGCGATTCGAGTTTTGTGCTTGCAATTGTGGTTCGAACATGGCGAATTTTGAAGAGCATATTCGCCATATTCTGTTTTATTACTTCAAGAAAGCGAAGAAAGCAACTGAAGCAAGGGAAAAGTTGCGTCGAGTTTACGGCAGAAATGTCGTTAAAAAACGCCAGTGTCAGAACTGGTTCGCCCGATTCTGTGATAGTGATTTTTTAGTTAAAGATGCTCATCGCTCCGGTAGGCCTTCCAAGATTGACGACGATGAAATGAAAGCATTGGTGCAAGCAAATAAGCATTCAACGGTTCCGGAGCTTGCTATCGCTCTAAAAGTGTTCGTTGGAAGTGTTCATGGTCATTTGAAATCGCTAGGCTTCACAAAGAAGCTCGATGTTTGGGTTTACCGCATGAGTTGAAAGAAATTCATCTGACGAATCGCATGAGCGTCTGCGATCAACTCATCAAATGCGAAAAAAACGATCCGTTCTTGAAACGTATGATCACGGGTGACGAAAAATGGATTGTTTACAACAATGTCAGCCGAAAAAGAAGTTGAAGTAGACGAGATGAAGCATCGGAAAAGCAAGCAAAGGCGGAGATCCGCTAAAAGAAGGTAATGCTGTCAATGTGGTGGGATTGGAAGAGACCAATCTTCTATGAGCTATTTCCAAAGAACAAAACGATTAATTCCGATGTCTACTGTGAGCAGTTGCAGAAATTAAGTGATGCCATCGCACAGAAACGTCCCGAGCTAATCAATCTTAAGGATGTGGTGTTTCACCACGACAATGCGAGACCATACACAAGTTTGGTCTCTCGGCAAAAATTGTTGCAACATAGTTGGGATGTGTTATCACATTCATCATATAGTCCTTGCACCATCAGACTTCCATCTCTTTCGCTCCTTACAAAACCTAAAACTTCTTGAATTAAATCGTTTGTTTCTGAAGACCTCATCAAACAGCACCTAAATAAGTTTCTCGCAGAGAAGGGAAGTTTTACGAACGTGGTATTATGAAGTTACCCGGCAGAAGGTCATCGAACAAAACGGCCAATATATCATTAATTAATGTTACGTATATTGAATAAACACACCTGAAAATCAAATGAAAAAAATGCAATGATTTTTTGAACAACCCAATAGTTAAGAATAGAATAATTTTTATCTCTCCCCTTATTCAACTGGATTGAGAATAAAAAACTCCTTGATTTGAACCTATTCCGCAATGCTACTTCATTTAATTGACAAACTATTAGGCAAGATTTATATAGTAATTTTATTATATGCTTTTAGACAAAATTTGCAATGGAAATTAGCAGAAATGAAAAAGAAGTACGAGGAGAAAGAAAAATTAGACAGGTCAGTGATAATATCTTCTTATTTTTTAAGTGTAATGTTTGCAATATTTGTATATATATATTTATTTTATTTAATTGTACTCGTATATTTTCAATGACAATCAACAGCAATTAATCGCGATGAAGGAATAGTTAGATCAGTCAAAGTACAAGCAACAACAGAATCGGGAGCATGAAATGTACGAAATAAAGCTGTATGAAGTACTGAGCAAAGTTTTCACGCCAGGATAAATCCGATCATTGCTGAATCCATTCAGAAAACGTGACATGATCTTCCGAGGACATAGCCAGTGCTTGAGAAGCGTTAGTCCGAAAGCATACCGATATTTGCGAAACGTTGTGAAAATGCCTCTTCCTGCACTTTCAATTCTTAGAAGGTAGACAAGTAATATTAATACAGAGCCTAGTATCACGAATGCAGTGCTTGATTGCATGAAGGTTAGAGGGAAAAGTATGCAAGATTTTGAAAAATTGGTTGACATTCGATGAAGTGTATTTATCTAATAAAATAGGTTAGAAAATTCAAAAGTGATAGGGCTGCATAAGACATGCCAATGTGTTATGATACGGAGTTTGTTTGCAAATTGGAAACAACCTATATATTACAATAAAGCGATGAAACAAGACATTGAAACTTTTAACCTATTTAACTTTTAAATTATTATTTTGCAATTATATGACATTGGGCTACAGTTGTAGCGATTATATGTAATATGGGTTTGAGTAACGTGGCACTATAATCGGAATTAAATATAGGAGTATCACCGAAAAATTGTTACTTTTCTCATTCTGTCGATCACAGTCTAAAAGTGTTTGTATTTGCAGATGTACCACACTTGCTAAAACTGGCAAGAAATCATTTGCTTGATAACGGATTTACCGTGGACAGCAAAAGACAAGAAATGTCTCCAGCGAATAATAGACAAATGCAAAGAATATAAAAGTGTTGCATTCTCTCACACAATATCATTTCGACGTTCAAGCAACAGAACAACAAAAAGTACTCCCTGAGGTGCATGTATTTTCGAGACGCGTAGCAAAAATCATTGAATTGGATTGAAAAGTTACATGGAAAATCTAGATTGGACAGAATCACGCGCATTATTACAATATTCAACGACTGGTTTGATATTTTTAATGCCAACAATATGTATGAGCAACATGAGGAAAAAAATGAAAAAATATGGTATCAATATAGAGAGATAAAATCGTAAATTAGACGAAATAAATACACTTGACCGAAATTAAAATTGGAAACTATAAAATTCGATTGCATTTCAAAAAGGAATCATAGTCAATAATAATCCTTTGTAGAAAATGTTGCCTTATATTCAGGAAAAATATTCTAATTCTAAATTCAAGATCACATACATTTTAACGAGACATTTAAACCAGGATATACTTTTTTTTTTGTTAGAGCTGTTGAAGGTATATATGACCAACCGACAGCCTTAGATTTTAAGTATAAATTATAATAAATTATAAAAAAGTATATTTTAGGCAAACACTCGACCAATCTTTTTTGTGGAACTAGTAATATCCCAGAAATAGTTCCTCGAAAAGACGTCGTTTCGACGTCATTACGATGGAAAAATTGTCGATTCGAAACTTGCATCGAAATTTCAACATTTTCGAGTGATAAAAAATTATGTATGTAGAGAGTGCTATGAGAGTTTGATACATTTTTAACATTTTTAGTATAAATTTGCGATACATAATTTTGTATTTTGAATATTTTCGTTCAAAAGTCGAATCGACATTTTTTTCATTTCGACAATTGCAATATCACTCTAATCATAAAAGCTTTCTCAAAATTTTTCAGAATTTATAGATAAATATAGATTTTATAACTTTTTAGAAAATTGTGGAATTTTTTTATACAAATCGGAACATTTTTTACAATTGTCGACATCTTTTCTTCTAGTAATTCTTTGCATCTTATTTTATTATTCTACTCCTGCTGAATAACATTACTTTTATTTGTACTTTGTAGTTAATATAATCTTATTATGTCATTTTTGTATTGAGCAATTTCAGGGAATAATGTCTCTTACCAAAAATGTTGACAACATATTAACTGTCTTTAATTCCTATAAATCAAACACAAAATTAAGAAAAAGTATCATCGACTCTATCAAAATCTAGCTAAACTAATTCTTGAATCGAAACGATCTCGATTTTTAAATTAATGAAATTTAAATGTTGGTCTATACAAGTTTTCAATATCATTTGGAAGTATAAAAATATTAGTGTCACTGCTACTGCAGTAATATTACTGATCAAAACTACGTAATAGTATCAATGCTGAGCCAGTAGTGTTACTACTGTAGTAGTATATGACGACATAGAACTATTTCCAGTAATTGTAACATTTGGTATAAAAAATTTATTAGAGTAAAAAATACATATATATGTATATATATATATATATATATCATTAGAGCAATTAGTATTATTTCAGCTAATAAAAATAATATTTTACAGTATTATTAAAAACTTATCATAGGTGTCATCATTTGTACATTACTACTATATTTAACATTAATTATATTTTTTTTGTGTTCCGTCTCTTTGAACAGGTATGTTATAACTATCCATTAACATTATAGGTGTTCATGGTTCTTCGAAGGAATAATTCCCGTAAGATCACAGAAATGAAGTATGGTAAGTGGAAGTTCGGATTCGGACCCGCGTATGAGTGCATCATAAAATTAGTTTTCGAATTCATATAATAAATTTCTTTTTATTATATAATAATTTTGTCGTGTATCCTCTGAAATATAATCAATAATATGTACTTATTTTCACAATAAAATTTCAATGAAATTTTATTGAATTTTCTCCACCACTATTACGCTATCAGTAACACTACTTGTCAAATTTACTTATTGCATTAGTAATATATTTTTATGCTGACTAGATCAATTCAAGATTTTATTTCCAATTTGAAAATTAATCGAAATTGGAGCCAAAAATCCATTGAAATCAATAGAAATTTCGAAAACTTTCGACTTTTATTTTCGATATCGAAACGACGATTTTCTCTTTTTGAGAAATTATTTCTGATTGGGATAACGGTAGAAGAGTCCTATCATGTTTTGTATCTCCTCTTGTGAGCGATTCTTCCAGTTATAAGCGGAATGCTTAAATCATAAGTATTATACGACGAACCAGCGTATTTTGTGGAAAAGGAACTGTGCATGGATCATGAGTCAAATAATAATGTTTCGGTTTGCGATATATCTATATTTCATTCAAGTTTAGAGGAAAATAAACTTTTAAAATCATTAGATGAAATGGATATTGCAGATACTATCAAAGATGAAGATATCTTAAATATATCGCGAGCTATGTAGCATATCCAACATAAATATAATAATTTAGGGGTTGAAACTGCCGAGATGCTCGTTGTAATCGATGTATTAGATTGTCCGGAAAGTTCGTATCGACTAACCTATATTATAATTTAATAAATGTATACTAAAATTTAAATCTTCTGCGTTTCAATTTTCCTTCAATGGCACGAACTTTCCGGACAACCAAATAGACTGGGTACAGTTTATCTCACGAGGTAAATGTATTCATCAGATGATTTATTGAAGACTGCGCGGATTATGAATGTCGAGTTCAATAATATCACGGAATCTTTGTACTGATAAATGGATTTTTAAAAAGCTCGCC
>Ga0157363_1005135_pt1 | contig 12171 bp, 9 predicted proteins | sample AttsexASBM1_FD_111477 | JGI IMG/M metagenome (GOLD analysis project Ga0157363, IMG submission 111477) | Fungus gardens microbial communities from leaf cutter ant in Ribeirão Preto, State of São Paulo, Brazil - Atta sexdens ASBM1 | ecosystem: Host-associated > Fungi > Mycelium > Unclassified ...
CCCACAAAGGCCTGACGGCCGTTCTCCCACAAGCCGCTCGCGCAGCCATGACTACATTGATGGCTGCAGAGATCTGGGTGGGAGCTGGCTTGCCAGCGATAGGGCCCTGCCAGGCGCCGCATGTGGTTGGGCCTGTACCGAGTAGAGAAAGACAGCTGCTCCCATAAAGGCCTGACAGCCGTTCTCACTAGGGCGTGGTCATGGGTGTAGGGCTGCCTCGCTGATCTGACAGACAGCCCTTGGACGCATCAGTCATGTCGACGAACGCCCCTTGCAGAGGAGCACGTCCTTCTGCTCTGCGCATCGCTCCAGACCGGTGATCAGCGAACCAGACAAGGTCGCTTGTTATCGAACGTCCACCCCGGGATCAGGTACTGCATCGCCACACCGTCATCCCGGGCTCCCAGCCCCATGCGGCGGTAGCACTCGTGGGCCAGGGCCAACTGGTCCTCGTCCAGCTCGACTCCCAGGCCCGGACGCTCGGGTACGCGCACGTGACCTTCGACGATGCGCAGGGGCTCGCGGGTCAGGCGCTGGCCGTCCTGCCAGATCCAGTGGGTGTCGATGGCGGTGATGTCCCCGGGCGCCGCGGCGGCGACCTGGGTGAACATCGCCAGTGAGATGTCGAAGTGGTTGTTCGAGTGCGAGCCCCAGGTCAGGCCCCAGTCATTGCACATCTGTGCGACCCGAACCGAGCCTTGCAAGGTCCAGAAGTGGGGGTCGGCCAAGGGAATGTCCACCGCCTGGGACTGGATCGCATGGCCCATCTGCCGCCAGTCGGTGGCGATCATGTTGGTGGCGGTCGGTAGGCCAGTGGCTCGGCGGAATTCAGCCATCACCTCACGACCTGAATAGCCGTTTTCGGCGCCACAGGGGTCTTCGGCATAAGCCAGCACAGCGTGCTTGTCGCGGCACAGCCTGATGGCTTCTTCCAGGGACCACGCCCCGTTAGGGTCCAGGGTGATGCGAGCTTCGGGGAAGCGTTCGGCCAGGGCAGTCACCGCCTCCATCTCCTCTTCGCCCCGTAGCACACCGCCTTTGAGCTTGAAGTCGCTGAAGCCGTAGCGTTGCTTGGCCGCCTCGGCCAGACGCACCACGGCCTCCGGCGTCAACGCCTTCTCATGGCGCAGGCGGAACCAGTCGTCCTCGGCCTCGCGTTCATGGCGGTAGGGCAGGTCGGTCTGCTGGCGGTCGCCGATATAGAACAGGTAACCCAGCATCTTCACTGCGTCGCGCTGCTGACCTTCGCCGAGCAATGCAGCCATGGGAACGCCAAGGTGCTGGCCGAGCAGGTCGAGCAAGGCCGACTCGATGGCCGTCACTGCGTGCACGGTGATGCGCAGGTCGAAGGTCTGCAGGCCTCGACCGGCGGCGTCGCGGTTGGCGAAGGTCTGGCGCATGGCGTTGAGCACGCGCTGATAATGGCCAATGGGCTGGCCCACCACCAGGCTTCGGGCGTCCTCCAGGGTCTGGCGAATCTTCTCGCCACCGGGCACCTCGCCCAGGCCGGTATGGCCGGCACTGTCGCGTATCACCACCACGTTGCGGGTGAAGTAGGGACCGTGGCCGCCGCTGAGGTTGAGCAGCATGCTGTCATGGCCGGCCACGGGGATCACGCGCAGGTCGGTGACCACGGGTGTTTGGGTGTGAAGCGAAGGCGTCGTCTGCATGTTCATGGGAAGTGTCTCGCTGTCGTCAGTGGGTCTGGCTCAGGGTCGAAGGCGTCTTGTGATCGGAGGAGGGGGCGTTTCCAGGGCGCAGACGGACGAAGAACACCGCGATGGCCGCCAGTACCGACGTCACGGCCAGGGCGTAGAGCCCGCCCTGGATCGACCCTGTCTGTTGTTCCAGCAGGCCGAAGGTCGTGGGCGCGACGAAGCCGCCAAGGTTGCCTACCGAGTTGATCAGGGCAATCACCGCGGCGGCGATGCGGGCATCCAGGTAACCCTGGGGAATGGGCCAGAACAGTGACGATGCCGACTTGAAGCCGATGGCCGCGAAGCACACGGCCACGAAGGCGAACACGGGGCCGCCGGTAGTGGACATGAACATGCCGATGGCAGCGATCACCAGGGCGCCGGCCACCCAGGCCTGCTGGAACTTCCAGCGGGCGGAGCCGGCAGCGAAGGCATACATGGCCAGGATCGAGATCAGCCATGGGATCGAATTGAAGAAGCCGACCTGCAGATCGCTCAGGTCGCCCATGCGCTTGATGATGCTGGGCAGCCAGAAGGTCGCTGCATAGATGGTCAGTTGAATGCAGAAGTAGATCAGGCAGAACAGCACGATCTGCCGATCCTTGAACAGGCTCCAGGCCGACAGCTTCACGGCACCGGTGACTTCACGTGCCCGTTGCTCCTGCTCGATGGCGCCGGCCAGTGCATCCTGCTCGGCGGTGGTCAGCCATTTGGCGTCGTGCGGCTTGGAGTCCAGCCAGAAGAACACGAAGAAGCACAACACGATCGAGGCCATGCCTTCGATGAACAGCATCCATTGCCAACCATGCAGGCCAAGGCCCTGGATCTGCATCAGCGCACCGGCCAGGGGGCCCGAAATCAGTGAGGCAATCGCCGACCCACTGAGGAAGATGGCGATCGCCTTGCCCCGTTCGGCGGCAGGTAGCCAGCGGGTGAAGTAGTAGATCACGCCCGGGAAGAAGCCTGCCTCGGCCACGCCCAACAGAAAGCGAAGTACGTAGAACTGTGTCTCGTTCTGCACGAAGGCCATGGCGGTGGCCACCAGGCCCCAGGTGAACATGATGCGCGTCAGCCACAAGCGGGCACCGACACGTTGCAGCAGCATGTTCGACGGGACTTCGAACAACGCATAGCCGATGAAGAACAGCCCGGCACCGAACCCATAGGCGGCAGCACTGATGCCAAGATCGCTTTCCAGGTGAGGGCGGACGAAGCCGATATTGACCCGGTCTAGGTAGTTGACGATGAACATGATGACGAACAGCGGCAGGACGTGGCGCTTGACCTTCGCCACGGCGCTGGCCAGCGCGTCGCCTTCCTGTCGGGCAGACGGATGGAGGGTGTCGTTCACAGGTGAATCTCCCACTAATTGTTTTTGTGCGGGTCGGGTGATCGTTCTTGGACAGAGGCCAGAGCATAGGCGCGGCGATGTTGTACGACAAGGTGGGGTAGGGTAGGGAATTCTAAAATACAAGCGGATAAAATTGGATATTGCGGCTAATTTCTCTAAAATCTAAAAAACAGGAAGAGTTGATGGCCGATAATTAGAGCAAAATTATTTCGGTTCTTTAACTTGTCATACAAGTGGATGCCATCGGTGCAATCATGTCCCAACACCCCCGCAGAAACGGTCATAGCCGTGCGCACGATCTGGTCTCCCACCTGACCCAGCAGATCCTGCTGGGCACACTGGAGCCAGGCAGCAAGTTGCCGTCGGAGAACACACTGGTGCGCGAGCACGGTGTCAGCCGTACGGTGGTGCGTGAAGCACTCTCGAAGCTGCAGGCCTCAGGCTTGGTGGAACCCCGCCACGGCATTGGCACCTTCGTCATGCCTCGTCCCGAACAGTCCGGCTTGCGGGTAGGTGCGCAGAACGCTGCGAGCGTGCGTGACCTGCTGGAGTTGCGCATGGGGCTGGAAGGCCAGGCTGCTGCGCTGGCAGCCGTGCGCCGGACCGACGACCACCTGGCTCGCATGCGTCAGGCGCTGGACGACTATCAGGATCTGGCCGCCGCCGGTGACAGCTGCATCGAAGCCGACCGGCGTTTTCACCTGTCGATCGTCGAAGCGACCGGCAATCTGTATTTCAGCGAGATGATGGCGCAGCTGGGCAGGGGCCTGATTCCACGCAGTCGTATCGCGATCGCCGAGCGTGCGGGCGCCAATCTGGCCCGGCATGCCTACCTGGCCAACCTGGAACACGAAGCGATCCTCAACGCCATCCGCCGACAGGATCCGGATGCCGCGCGGGCGGCGATGTGTCTGCACCTTTCCAACAGCCGGGACCGGTTGTTGCCTGATTGAGTTTGCAGCCCTTCAGTGCAGGTTCGGGCAGGTGTTGGCAGAGTCGGTGACTTGTCCTGGAATCAGCAGTCGGAAAAGACAGGAATTATCCTGGCCGCAGAGATTCTGACCTGTTGACGCACTCGATGCAGCCGGAGGAGAAAACCTGTGAAAAAGAGCGAGCTTCCGGTCAAGACCTGTGCCTGTTGCCAACTGCCGTTCACATGGCGCAAGAAGTGGGCGCGCTGTTGGGACGAGGTGCGCTATTGCTCCGAGCGGTGCCGGCGCACCGCCAAGAGCCTGCGTTGACCTCGGCGGCCTGCCATCGGAGGTACCGGGAGGATGGAACCCAGGGATACGGGCATGGTGCAGGTTTACCAGCGATAGCGCACGCTACCGAGCACGCTACGTGTTTCGCCTGGGTAACAGCTGGTCGAATCGTCGCACGTCCCTATGTAATGCTTGTTCCCCAGGTTTTGCCCGTTCAGTGACAGGGTGACCTGGCGCGTGAGCGGGTAGCTGAGGCCTGCATCGAACAACGTGTAGCCTTCGACCTTGTAGAGATGCCGATTATCGCCGAACAGGCTGCTGGTGTAGCGCACGCCGCCGCCTACCGAAAGGCCTGCGAGCAGGCCTTCCTCAACCTGGTAGTTGAGCCAGCCCGAAGCCATGTGACGCGGTACGTTGGCCGGACTGTTGCCTTCATCACCGTTATTGCTGCGTGTGATCTGTGCATCGGTATAGGTATACGAACCCAGCACGTCCCACCCTCGTCCCAGACGTGCGCGCGCTTCAGCCTCGACACCGCGTGAGCGCACTTCGCCCGTGGCCAGGCTGTAGCCCGTCGCCACACCATTGACCTGTTCATTGGTCAGCACGTTGGTCTTGGTGATCTCGAAGGCCGCCAGGGTCAGCAACAGGGCTTCGTCCGGCTGGTATTTCACCCCCACCTCCCATTGACGTGCAGCACTGGCATCGAACGTGCTCCCATCGCGAGCTGTGCCTGCGTTGGGCATGAAAGATTCGGCATAGCTGACATACGGTGCCAGGCCATTTCCTACCAGGTAGGTCAGCCCTGCACGACCGGTGACGGCGCTGTCCTTGGCCGTGCTGTCCTGTGTGCTCAGGTGATTGTCGGTGCGTGTGCGAACGCTGTCATGGCGCCCGCCCAGGGTCAGCAACCAGTGTTCGCCAAAGCGGATCTGGTCCTGCAGGTAGGTGCCGAACTGCTGCTGGGTCTGGTCGTAGTCGCTTTGCACGGTGGACGGGCGGGCGACGTTCAGGCCATAACGCGGGTTGGCAGGATTGAACAGCAATGGCAAGGCCGTGTTCAGGCTGACAGCATTCTGATAGCGCTTCACATCGGACTCGTACCGGGTGTAATCCAGACCGCCCAGCAGGGTGTGGCTCGTTTCGCCCAGCGTCATGTCGTACTGCACCTGATTGTCCAGGCTCAATGCATCCAGGTGCTCGTCGAACCGGCGCGGCTGACGCACCACGGAGTTGCCCAGGGGCGTAGCCGCATAGGCTGGCAACAGGCTGCCCACGGTGCCCAACGGCATCAGATTGTTGAGGATGAAGTCCACCTGTCCGAAGCGCAGGTTCTGACGGAACTGCCACTGGTCATTGAAGCGGTGGCTCAGCTCATAACCAAGGGTGTGCTGACGTTGGGAAGAATGATTGAAGCTGTGGTCACCCAGCAGTGTGTCGCCCGCATGACCGTAACGCGGGGTGTAGACGGCCACGGTGCCGCCGCTGTCGTCCTTGAGAAATTCTGAGAGCACGGTCAGACGTGTGTCGTCGCTGGGCGACCAGGTCAGGGAAGGAGCCAGGTAGAAGCGGTCGTCGTTCACCTCATGACCATCGTCATAGCGGAACTGGGTATTGCTCTGGCGAACCACGCCGACCACACGATAGGCCAGGCTGCCTTCGTCGTTCAATGCATCGCCCAGGTCGAAGCGGCCTTGCACACGGTCGTGACTGCCTGCCGCCAGTTCCACCTCATGGATCGATGCCCCGGGCTTCTTGCTCACGCGATTGATGATGCCACCGGCATCGCCCAGCCCGAACAGACTCGACGAAGGTCCACGCGCGACCTCGATGCGCTCCAGTGCATAGGGTTCGCTGCGAAACATCGAGTAGTTGTTGCTGAGCTGGCGAAGACCATCACGGTAGTCGCTGCTGCCCTGACCATTGAAACCGCGCAGATACAACCAGTCATATCCCTTGGGGTCGACACCGTACGTTTCGACCTTGACGCCAGGTACGTAGCGCAGTGCCTGTGTGACGCTCTGTACGTTCTGCGTTTCCATTTGCGCACGGTTGATGACGCTGATCGACTGAGGCGCTTCCAGTAGTGGCGTATCGGTCTTGCTGCCAGCACTGCTGCGCTGAGGCACGAAGCCCACGTCGGCGTCCGGCTCGCCGCTGGCACGCGCGTTCACCTGGCTCGTGTCCAGTTCGACGACGCCAGGTGACTGCTCTCGCACCTGCAGCTCGTAACGTCCCTGGCCCATGGGAAGCGCCACCAGGCCGCTGCCGTCCAGAATACGCTGCAGCACCTGTTCGGCACTGTATGTACCCACCAGAGCCGCTCCCTGCTTGTTTCGTGTCAGTGCGCCATCACCTGCCAGGTAGAGTCCACCCTGCGCCGCCACCTGGTTCAGCTGCGCACTCAGCGAACCTGCGGCGATCGACCAGTTGCGTACCTGACCCTGAGCCAGTGCCACAGAGGGGAGCGCCGAGAGCGCAGTACCTGCCGTCAGGACGATGGCCGAGGTGAGCGGACGCCACGAGAAGAGCGAAACAGACGTGCAATGCATGGAAGAAACCTACACAGTCAAAGCGGCGCAGGGGGCCGCGGTCACTGTTCAATACGGTCGAGATGCAAGAACCGGACAGCCATTCGACACGACGACCTAGCGTGCAGTGATTTCTACCCACCATGGCAAGGTTCTGACCACCCTGACCGGAAGTGCGCTCTCCAGCATGGCCAGTGCCTGGTCCGGGTCATGGAGCGGGAAGGCACCGACTACACGCAGCCCGGCAACCTCTGGCGCCACGCCGAGGTAGCCATGTCGATAGCGGCTGAGCTCTTCGATGAACGCGCCCAGTGGTTCTTCATCGGCCAGCAGCGTGCCTGCGCTCCAGCTCTGCCGTGCGGCGCGTGCGGGCCCGCTGGACTGCCAGGATCGAGCGTCGAATGCCAGGTGATGGCCAGCCGGCACGGTGCGATCGGCCTGGGGGATCTCGGCGCGAACGGCACCTTCGTAGACATCCAGTTGCGTCAGGCCTTCGCTCACGGTCACGCTGAAGCGTGTGCCCAGCGGCGTCAGTCGGCCTTGGCGGGTGTGCAGCATGAACGGACGCCGGTCAGGGGCTGTTTGTATCAGGACTTCGCCCTCCCAGAGCGACAGCTCGCGAGATCGAGCGCCGAGGCGTATGTCCAGCGCCGTGCCAGCGTTCAGCCAGACCTGCGTACCTTCGGCCAGGGTCAGATGGCGTACCTCGCCGACACGGGTGCGCTGATCGGCGCGCCAGGCCTGTAACTGACCGAATACACGTTGGCGCTGCCCGGTGCATACCGCGGTCGCCAGCCCGAGGCTGGCAAGGCCCAGCATCTGCAGCGCACGCCGTCGGCTCACCTCGCTGCGGGCTTGCTGCAAGGCCTCGCTGGCGGGGTGCGCCAAAGGGTGTACGCCTGCCACATGCTGGCGGATCCGTTCGACCCGGGCCCAGGCTGCTTGGTGGGAGGGCGAAGCGTCGAGCCAGTGCGAGAACGCCTGGGCAAGGTCCGCGTCGTTCGGTGCAGCGCCCAGTCGCGCGAACCACAGGGCCGCCTGTTGCAGGACGGCGTGGCCAGGGTCACTCGCTGGCTTGCTCAAATTCCACCTCCAACAGCAGACACTGGTACATCGCCTGGGCCATGTAGCGCGTCACGCTGCGTTCGGTGACGCCCAGGGTCGCCGCCGCCTCGCGGTAACTCGACCCTTCGACCTGTACCAGGATGAAGCACCGCGCAACCCGCTCCGGCAGGCACGCCAGCATGTGCTGGATCTGCTGCAACGTTTCCAGCGCCATCGCCCGTTGCAGCTCTGACACTTCCAGCCCATCCGGCCGACTGGCCAGCGCCTCTAGCCAGGCTTGCTCGAGTGCCCGTCTGCGCCACAGATCGATGCACAGGTTACCTGAGACGCGGCGCAGCCAGGCTCGCGCATGGTGCTCGTCATCGAAGCGACAAGGACGTTGCAAGAGACGCAGGAAGACGTCATGAGCCAGGTCGGCGGCATCATGAGCATTACCGAGCCGACGGCGCAGCCAGGCCTGTACCCATCCATGGTGGGTTCGATAGTGGAGAGCCACATCAATTTGGACAGAGGAAGTTGGCATGATCGAATGCGATAAGCGCTGCAACTGAGAGTTATTCGCATTTTAGCGTTTCAGCCTGGCCTTTGGCTATCGGCGATTGGCATTGCCTTGTGCGGGCCGCTTCAACGCTTGCCCTGGCTTCAGTCCACATTAGCGATCACCTGGGTGTCGCGTGCTTTCCAGGCGAGCGCTCGCTCGACATGAACTACGCTCTTGAGGGGTTATCCAGTCTCTGATGAGGAGGGTCATCATGCTTGCGCAACTTCCACCGGCGTTGCGAGACCTGCAGCTGCCACTGCGTCTGAAGCTGTGGGATGGTCACCAGTTCGACCTTGGGCCGAGTCCGAACGTGACGCTGTTGATCAAGGATCCGCGTTGGATGAGTCACCTGAGCCATCCCAGCATGGATGAACTGGGCGCTGCATTCGTCGAAGGTGAGTTCGAGCTGGAAGGGGACATCACCGAGGCCATCCGTGTATGCGACGCGCTCGGTGCCGCGTTGCTACAGGGTGAGGAAGAAGCACGGCCCGCGCGCGTCGAACATGACAAGGAGACGGATGCGCAGGCCATTTCCTACCACTACGACGTATCCAATGCCTTTTATCAGCTGTGGCTGGATCAGGACATGGCCTACTCGTGTGCCTATTTCAAGGAACCCGACAATACCCTGGATCAGGCCCAGCAGGACAAGTTCGATCACCTGTGTCGCAAGCTGCGGCTGCAGCCGGGCGAGCATCTGCTCGATGTCGGTTGTGGCTGGGGTGGTCTGGCACGGTTTGCCGCACGCGAGTACGGCGTCTCGGTCATGGGCATCACGCTCAGCCAGGCGCAACTCACGTTGGGTCAGCAACGTGTGAAAGAGGAAGGTCTGGAAGGTCAGGTCGACTTGAAGCTGCTCGATTACCGAGATATTCCACAAGACGGTCGTTTCGACAAGATCGTCAGCGTGGGCATGTTCGAGCACGTTGGACATGCCAATCTGCCGTTGTATTGCCAGACCCTGTTCGCGGCAGTGCGAGAAGGCGGGCTGGTCATGAACCACGGGATCACCGCCAAGCATGTGGATGGCAGGCCGGTGGGGCGAGGAGCGGGCGAATTCATCGGCCACTACGTGTTTCCCCATGGCGAGCTGCCGCACCTGTCGATGATGTGCGCGAACATCTGCCAGGCTGGCCTAGAGGTGGCAGACGTCGAGAGCCTGCGTCTGCATTACGCCAAGACGCTGGGCCACTGGAGCGAGCGCCTGGAGCATCAGCTGCACCGTGCAGCAGCCGAAGTACCGGAGAAGACCTTGCGCATCTGGCGCCTATACCTGGCAGGCTGCGCTTATGCATTCGCCAAGGGCTGGATCGACCTGCACCAGATCCTCGCGGTCAAGCCTTATGCCGATGGGCATCACGACCTGCCTTGGACGCGCGAGGATCTGTATCGCTAGGGGTTACAGAATCGGCGAAATCAGCCGTGCGATACGCATCCCCAGGTGTTGGAGGCGATGCGTGTTGCGGCTGTCGCGGATCGTGATCTGCCGGGCCTGCGCGAAGTCTGCCGTGAGCATGTCCTCGACCTGCGCGGCGAATGGTGTGTCCACGGTCAGCAGCATGATCTCGAAGTTGAGACGGAATGAGCGGTTGTCCAGGTTGGCACTGCCGATGGCGCTGAATTCATCGTCCACCAGCACGACTTTCTGGTGCAGGAACCCGGGTTGGTAGCGGTAGACCTTGACGCCCGCGCGTACGGCTTCGAAGGCGAACAGGCTCGAGGCCGCATAGACCACCCGATGATCGGGACGCGAAGGGATCAACAGGCGCACGTCGACGCCGCGTAGGACGGCCAGGCGCAGGGCAGCCGATACGGCTTCGTCCGGAATGAAGTAAGGGCTGGTGATCCACACGCGTTCACGGGCCGAATGGATGGCCTCGAGGAAGAACAGCGAACAGGTCTCCTGGGGATCGGCCGGCCCGGTCACGAGGACCTGGCATAACATCCCATCTTCAGCATACGTATCTGGCAAGAGCAGGGGCGGCAATGCGCGCGTGGCCCAGTACCAGTCTTCGGCGAAGGATTCCTGAAGACACGCCAGTACCGGGCCGCTCACCTGAATGTGCGTATCCCGCCAAGGCGAGAGCGGGCGATGATGGCCCAGGTATTCGTCACCGACGTTATGACCGCCGACGAAGCCGGTCAGCCCATCGACCACCACGATCTTGCGATGGTTGCGGAAGTTGACCTGGAACCGGTTGAACCAGCCACGGCGCGTGGTGAAGGCCTGGACCTGTACGCCGGCCTCGCGCAGCGTCTGCACGTAACGCCTGGGCAGGGCATGGCTGCCGACACCGTCGTACAGCACGAATACCTGGACACCGGCCTGGGCCTTGCGAACCAGAAGCTGCTGCAAGGCGTGGCCCAGTTCATCGTCGTGAATGATGAAGAACTGGATCAGCACCACCTCGGTGGCCTGCTCGATGGCCTCGAAGATCGCATCGAAGGTGGCGCGTCCGTTCACCAGCAGTTTCACGTGGTTGTGAGGCAGCCATGGCATGCGTCCTAGCGCCGACATCGCTCGCAAAGCCAGGGTCGGTGCCGACTGCCTGGCTTTCAAGGCCTGCTCGACCCAGGCGCGCCAGTTCAAGCCGGCCATCGCCACATGCATTTCCTGGTTCGCCTTGCGCCTGGCCAGAATATAGGCGTAGAAGGAGCGTGAGCCGAAGACCAGGTAAGGAATCAGGGTCAGGTAAGGGATGAAGAACAGCGACATCGCCCAGGCGATCGCGCCCTGCGCCGTGCGCACGGTGAACATGGCATGTACTGCTGCCACGATGCCCATCAGGTGAACGAAACCGATCACGTATCCGAAAAAGTGCGGGCTCTGATAATCCATACCTATCCTGCGCTGTGCATGTTCGTCGGCTAACAGACCTTGCGGCCGTCGCTTGGTGCAACCTGATGCACCAAACGACGTCCAATCCTCATTCGGCCGATATCCGGCCCAGGCGGAGTTCCATAATGAAAAAGCGTGTGTGGTGTGCATTATCGTTGGCGCTGGTCGGTTCCCTGGCCAATGCCCAGATGCTTCAGCCTGGACTGTGGGAACTGACCACCAGCAATATGCAGGTCGATGGCAAGCAGTTGCCCGACATGGACTTCATGTTAGGTCAGTTGAAGAACCTGCCACCTGAACAGCGCGCCATGATGGAAGGGATGTTGACCAAGCAGGGTGTCACCCTGGGAGGCAAAGGCGTACGGTCCTGCCTGACGGCCGAGCAGGTCAACACCAACGACATTCCCTTGCAGGACCCCAAGTCGGGCTGCACACAGCGCATCACCGATCGCACGGGCAACGTCTGGAAATTTGAATTCAGCTGCCCGAAGGCCCAGGGCGCCGGTCAGGCGACGTTCCTGAGCGATCGCGAATTCGTGACCAAGGTCAATGGCACCTTCAACGCGTCAGGCGTGCAACAGCGTGGCAGCATGGACACCCGCGCCGTGTGGCTGGGTAGCGACTGCGGCACGGTTCGCCCACGTCAGTGATCGTTACCAACGCCAACGGCTGACGGCCACCGCGTCATGGGCATGTAGACTCTCTGCATGCTCGACCCGGATTTCGAACCCCGCGACCCCCACGGCTGTGAGCAGTGCCCCATGCAAGCGCCTGGCAGCGTCTTCGCAGAACATCAGGTTCTGCCCGTTGGCCAAGGCGAAGGCCTGCTCATCCACACGCTTGACGGCCGTCTGCACGGCAGTGCCCAAAGCGTGCTCGACCTTATCAATCAGTTCCACGATAGGTAGACGGTCGAGCCCTTCAAGACGTACCCCTATGCGCGCC
>Ga0157363_1005136_pt1 | contig 12171 bp, 5 predicted proteins | sample AttsexASBM1_FD_111477 | JGI IMG/M metagenome (GOLD analysis project Ga0157363, IMG submission 111477) | Fungus gardens microbial communities from leaf cutter ant in Ribeirão Preto, State of São Paulo, Brazil - Atta sexdens ASBM1 | ecosystem: Host-associated > Fungi > Mycelium > Unclassified ...
AGTTATTTTAATTATGAATAACTTGTAATCTAATGTAGTGTATTCAGATAATACAGATAATGAATGTAAAATTTTGAATAAAATTTAATTCAAATTTAAGTCAAAAATTGAAATAATATGTTAGAGATTAAATATTTAAACAGATATATTTTATTGTAATTTTAAATTAATTTTCATCAATGATATTTTATAATGAATATTAATTCATATCAACACATCATTTATTAAATGCTGTTCAGATTCGTATTATTTTCAGTATTTCTTCAATTCGCATAATTTTTCTGTATTGCTTTCGCCGAAGTTGAAGTCACATTCATAAATTAGTGAAATTAACAAATATGACTAGATCTTAATATATATTATGTTTGTATGTATGTGCGTGCGTGCGCGCGTTTGTGTGTGTGTGTGTGTGTGTGTGTGTGTGTGTGTGTGTGTGTGTGTGTGCTGTTCATATACTATAAGATTTTTCATCAAAGAGATCTCGAAAAATTTGTGTTTGCTTGAAAGCAATCTAATTGTCAGCACACCAAAAGCAAATCGGCGATGCTTTCTTAATTTGCTTCCCTCTTTGGTGCCTTCCCCTACAGCGTTTGCTACATTGTACAACGCAATGCCGTGTTACTTATCGATCGCCTCCGTTAACTAGTCCGTTACACAACGAACCATAACTATTGCCAAACAATAGATTATGCCGCGGCTCCGCGTCGCCGCTCGGTGTGTAGGTAGGGTAGGGGCTATCTTATGCAAGCGTTACATACATTTGGTTACATTACCGTCATTACGTAAGGCGGATTACGAGAGGAAGGGAAGGGAAGCAAGAGAGAAGGCAAGAGATAAGAATTACATATTACCAATATATTTCGAATGAGCGAATGGCGAAAGAAGACACAAGACACTCATGGGCATGTGGATCCTCTAACAATCGAAAAAGATCAAAGGACCTTCACTGAAGCGTTCAAAAATTTAGCTAAATACACATCTAAAAATAATTTTGTTGAATTATCAAAATGACTATATAGAAATTTTAAATATGATGAACAATATTTCAAAAGTTTTGACATTTTAGCAATCAGTTCGAGTATCCTACATAATTATTTTGATGGTTCAACAAAATTACTATCTGTATTTTATTAAATTTTTAGCAACTTACTAGATAATTTATTAAAATTGTTTTTTTCATGGATAATTGTATATATTGGAACAAATTGCTATTGTGACCATTATTTACAAATGTTCAGTATTTCGGATAAAAAACTTCAACATTAAATAATTTTTATATTATACATGAAAATGAACAATTTTATTAAATCTAAAAATTTAGCCAGATAATATAGATATAAAAATAATTTTGCTGAACAGAATAGTTATGTAAAATGTTCAACTATAACGATAGTGCAATATTGTAAAAAGTTTTGACATTCTAGCAACCTGTTTAAGCGTCCTACACAATTATTTTAATGGAACAAAAATTATTTGTAGATCTATATTTAGCTAAGATATTGCAAAAAAAAATGTTGTTTATATATAGAAATGAGTTTTTATAATGTATTATACAATTTCTTACATATTATATTACGTTTTTTTTGTATCACACATACACACACACACACACACACACACACACACACACAAGCACGCGCGCGCACGTACGCACGACGCACGCACGCACATATTGGCTTTAATAGAATTCAATGACTTTCTTAACTTAATTTTAGATTCATGTTAAAAATATGTGTCTTGTATTTATGAGAATTAATTTAATTACGAAATAATTTGAACTACTACAGCAGTAGCACATGTTATTTGTAATATTAAAATTATATAAGAAAGATAGAATTATTATCTGAAAGAAATATTTTACTAATACATCTATAATTCTATATGAAAATAGTTTGAAAATTGCCATTTATACATTTAGTATGCCTAATTCAATTTAAAGTAAAGAAAAGAAGTTAGAATTGTACATCCAATTTTAGAGAAGAATTATTATAACGATTTTTCTTAACAACTAAATGAATAAAAAAAAGGTTAGTAATAAAATTAAATATAAAAAATATATAAAGTTACAAAAATACATGAAATTTTTTATAAACATCTTTTTTTATTTAAATTCTTATGTGAAATCGTCTTAGAGAGTATATAATAATTAATATTTCTTTTCTTTATCCTTTATTAGTAAAACAATTTCAAAAATTTTTTATTTTGCATATTTTATTCTAAAAATAAAAATCAACGTATACACAATCCCAAATATACAATTCTGTAATAGCTACTCAATTGATTCTGAGAATGCGGATCATAATTTAAATATTATTTGAAAGGCAAATTAGTTTTCACAACATTGTTGCCTTTCTTTGTCTTTATTCTGATAAATCTAAAAAACTCAATAATAAGCCTTTCCTGTTTTTTCTGCGATATGATAGAAAATGATTAGTTTGTAGAAATTTGTGAAATTTAAAGGATTAATTTAGAGTTAAATAAAATAATTTCATAATTTATATAGTTTCTGTTAAATAATCTGATGCAGATTTTATACATCATGCGAAATTATCTTCTTTTTATGTCAAAACCTTTTTATAGTAGAATACTGTTTAATTATATGTCCTAATTATTTTGAACCAGAAAAGTTTGTCTATATTTGTCATTGTTTGATACATCTGAAAGTAATTCTCATTGTCATTGTTTGATACATCTGAAAGTAATTCTTCGCAATAGTCCTTTTGTTCATCATCTCGTATTTCGTATATTATTTCCTGTACCTGAATAGCACTAAAAGTCTTTGTTGTCCATCTCTAATTTCGGACTTTTGTTTCTATTTTCCTCTAAGCTCTTATTACAAATCTCACCGGTTATTTACAAAGTTAACTTACCTGCTGACTTTGAAACAACTCTCGCATTACGAAACGGCACTTCTTACCTTGTAGCATTCTAGAAGAAGGCAAGGCGCAGCCGTTCGCGCGCATAAGAGCCGGTTACATGAGCGTGTAAATATTTCGCTTACATGATTGGCGATTTACACGTTGTATTACTCACCCGTTGTCTTCGTCGCGTCTCAAATAAACGTTCCGCGTTATGTAAGCGTCGACGTTTGACTTTTATATAACGTCGCGAAGTATTATTGACAAAATTGGGCGACGGCGTTATTGGTAGCGGCGTCACCCGTACCTTCGTCGACCTAGAAAGGCATAAATGGATTAAGATCTATGTCTGCACAGATATGCATAGTATGTAATTGCAAGAGAAAAATAGTTTAAAGATGCATTAACATTTAAGACTTTTATTTTTTAGTAATATAACTATTGAATATTTGGTACGTATTTAGTTTTTTTTTTATAGAAGTTTGTAATTACATAGTTTTAGTAATTGATACTTTTATTTTATCAATTGAGCATTAGTTACCCGCAATGGTATTACCTAGTTAAGATGGCAACAATAAGTTAGCGTGTCAAGTTTTGAATTTGTATTTTCTTATTTATTTCCTAGATTGTATTTATTCAAAATAGTTCATTATGATATAATCATATAATATATTAAATATAATTATTATATAATATATTAAATTTATAGATTTTTGCTTAAATCTAAACTAATCTAAATAAATTTATAAAGATCGTTATACTAAAATTAATAACCAACAAATGGTTAAATTTCTTCAATCACTTTTAGTCTTATCGAATTTACTTAATAAAGATTGCAGAACTAATTCAGTTATGAGACTTTCAACAATAATACTTTTATGATTATCTAATTTATGCATTAGTTTATCTACTGATGGTAAAAAGAAATTTATAATCATGAGATAATAATCGTATAGATATACTATAGATCGTATAGACTCGATGGGTAACTTTTATATAAAAATATTGTATCAAAAATATTGAAAATTTGTACTAAAATAAATTTTAAGAAAATTTCTTCATTACAATTCCAAAATGAAAATTTTTTTAATAAAATTTTTTTGTTTTTACAAAGTGTAAAGAAATAAAATTTATTTTTCGTATTAATTTATATATATGAAATAACAAAAATAAAAGTTAAAAGAGATATTTTTTATAATAATATAAAATAATAATATAAAAAATGTACAATTTCTTTCTTAATTTTTACATTTTTTTGCATTTAAAAACGGAGAAATAAATAAAAATTATCTTGTAATTGTTATTTATAAAAACGTTTGTTGTTTATTTTGTTCAATATTATTATTTAAACAATCGTTGCAAATAAAAATTATTAACTGTTAATATTATTATTATTTATTAGGCTACAAATAATTTTTGTCAAATTTTTACTTGTTAGACATCAAATATTTGTTTAGATTTTTTAAGTTTAAAAAAAATTTTGCAAAATTATAAATTTTTAAAAATTATAAATAAATACGCCACATTCAGTAAAAGTGTAAAGGTTTAATTAATATTTTACTTATTTAGATGAAACTTCTAATTTATACTTATCACGAATTTATTATGAAGGTATATTTATTAAAAAGATAACGAAAGAATTGCTAAACTATTATAAATGATACACGATAGTGTTTCTCGAAAAATAAAGATTGATATTTTTCTTACTTTGATATTTATCACAATTTCTTAGAAGTAATATCATCACATCGGCTTATAACATTGAAATGTAATTTAATTCGAGTCTAAAAGCGTAAGGGTTTTAAAGTTAATTTCAGGATTTAAAGCCTTCGTAACGGGTACTTTCCTTATGAAGTTAAATGATCATTCATTTATGACCTTGTGATATATCCTTGTGTTATATCCCTTGTGATATATCTCTCTTGTGTATCTGTTTAATAAAGTTTGGAAGTTAGATAACCTTGTAATAATTTGTATACATCGCGTATTGCATACATAGTTTACATTGATTACATGATTAATAATTCACGAAAGAAAATAAACTTTGTCGTAACTTTCTTTAAAAATAGATTTTATGCGGAGGAATGTGTAATATATGTAAATAACAATGAAAATATTTTTTTAATAAAATCATGAAATTATTTACAATATAAATTATTAATAATATAAAAATCTATAACATTGAGCTTGATTAAAGGCAATGCCTTATCTTAATTTTACATTCAATTTCGTTTTTATTGAGGATGTAAAGCTGAAACATTTGACATTGTTAATTTTATGTGAAATATATTCTTTTACTAGCACTAAACTTTAGTTTAGAATGATTAAATGAAACCAAAAAAAGGAAATATATCTGAAAATTTGTGTGATAGAAGCATGAAGGAGAGTCAAAATTAAAAAGAGAGAGAATTAGTAAGATAAGAAGTATGCAGTTTCAAAACAAAAATATTTTAATAATTCATAAATTCACATATAAATATACAAATTTAAAGTCGCTCAACATTAAATAGACCCGACGTTTCAATTCAAATTTGAACTTTTTCTAACGAGTAAAAACGAGAAGAAATTGGAGAAAGTTCAACGAATCCGTATTTCTCTCATGCATATTTAGGTATATACATTATGCATAAGAAAGATACGAATTAGTTGAGTTTGTTTCAATTTCTATTCGTTTTTATCCGCTAAACGTGGCTCAAATTTGAGCTGAAAGGCCCTTTAATGTTATGCAATTTGTATATGTTGTGTAATTTTATAAATTACACTAGTTTACAGCAACAAGTTACAGTGAACCATACAAGATGTTTCTTAAAATAGATTTTTGAGAAATGATGTCTCTCTTTGTAAACGAAATTTTAGCGGCATATCCGATTTCTGAAAAAAAAATTTTTTGCGATATTTGACATTCTTTTGTAAAAAGATGAAGATCTTAAAATTCCAATTAGAAATCATGAATATTGTTTATCTCCTATAAGTAGTATTGGAATTTTGCAACTTTTGGCGATTTTTACAAAGCGCTTACAAAGAGAGACTCATATAAGTATTTCACGGATTTTGATCAACTTTTGCATAGTTATTCGGGGTACCAAAAGATAATCCCTGTTGAGCAATAAATTACACTTCTGTGGATTTTTCAAGAAAATCGTGATTTTCACGATGATGAGTCGTTTTCAAATCAATCGATAGATATTTCAAAAACGAATAATTTGCACTTCTTTGAATGTTAATGACGTTATATTTTAATGGAAGTACGGTTAGTAAATGTGATTGTGGCATAACACCAACGTTTATTCGATGCGTTCGGTATAGAAAGACAATAAGCTTCTATGACAATTACTATTCATCATTATGTGTATTTTGCCAGAAAGCTTTGTAAATAAATAACGAGAAATAAATATATGTATATTAAAAATTAATTTTTCTAATATACATAAAAATTACTCGTTTTTTATTGTATTTTATATAAAGATGTAATTTGCTAGGGATTATTTTTTGGTGTTCAAGAATAATCATGCAAAAACTGATAAAAATCCGTAAAATACTTATATGAGTCTCTCCTTGTTAATTCCTTATCTCAACTTGTTTATAATATAAAAGATTTAAGTACAGGGTTCTTTAAGATAAATTTTCCGTCTATGACAAAGATCATGTATAATTTCTAGTTTGTAATTATTGATATTCAAAATATGTGTAGACATACAACTTTGCTTTAATAGTAGAATTGTTCTCAATTATAATGTCATGATTTTTATTATAAGTATGATTCTTAAGTTTGAATCAAATAGAAGAATAAATAAAGAGAAGCTGATAATGATTATCTAAAAATAAATCGATGAATCAAAATTCTTTTTTTTTTGTAAAAGATAGAATTGGAAAGGAAAATTATTTTGTTCATTAAGCCGTGAAATAATACTTTTTTATAGAAAAATAGATAGTAAGAATAAGAATTTAGTTTGTCTGAAAAAATCTATGATTATATTAATTTTCCTATATAATTTTTAATAATAAAGTTACATGTATGTATTATTACGATATATATTACGATAGTCGAAAAATACAAATTAAATAATTAAAACTATTTGTATATATGTAATACATGTATTTTTTTTACTAACTAATGCTTTAATCTTATTATTAAATTAATAAATTTAAGGGATAATAACAATATAATTATAAAATTAATTACTTTAAAAAAGAAATTTTTTTTTACAAAAATAACTGATTATGTCAATGCTCACTATTACCAATAGTCGTTAATCTTGATTTAACTTACTTTTTATATTTTCTAGTTCTATGAGTTAGTAAAGAGTAAATTAAGTCGAGATTAAAATTAACATTGGTAATTTACATTGGTAAAAATGAACTAAATAAAGTAAAAAAAATAGATACAACATAAATATAGAAATAAATAATTTACATTCAAAAATATCTTTATAGCAAGTAATCCTTATTTATCTTTAAACAAAAATGTTTACAGTATGTAATTGAAGCTATATTTCAAGGATGTACTTTATCTGATTGCGTACTTCAGATGTTCTGATGTAGGTCTACATATAGACAATTTGCATGTACAGAATTGCTGTTGCGGTTAGTATGCAACACTTGCGGTCTAATTCCCTGTTAGTTAATGTGTAAGGATGCTGTTTGTCATTTGTATGATTTCATAGAAGTACAGAATTTCGAAATTGAGATTTGAAAGCAAATAAACGTTTTCAGAATTTAATTCTTAATTTTATAAATTCTGTTTTATACATTCTGTTTAAAAGTTTAAAAGTAATTTTAATTTTCCATAAATTTTATTTAACAAAATTTTAAAAATGTGCAAAATACAAGTACTTTCAGATTAAAAATTCACATTTCTCTTAAACAGAACATCTTTGAATTATAAAAAAAATAATAGAGTTTTGATTGATTGTAAATTTCAATTGTTGAATTGTTTTTTAAATCTAAGAGATATTTTTTTTGTATTAAATATTTAGATAATTAGAATATAATCAAAAGTTTTATCAGTAAGATATTTTATTTAAGTTAATTGAGAAACATTTTGTTATTTGTAAAATTTTCGTTTGTGGAAAGTTTTATTTTTATATCTTTCTCATATATATCTTCTTTATCTTAATACTTTTATAAATCTTTTGTTAGTAAGAAATTAATTTCCATTTGAAATTATGTCAAAGAAATTATCTTTGAATTCTGACATAAAGTGGGATATATTATTATGACCTCATTATCGGCATGACAAGATCCTTTATTTTGCAAATTCAATTAAATTCTATATTCGCGTAGAGGCATTCTCCTTTTAGACGTGACCTGCGATCAGAGATATCCGAGATGGCTTCGACATAGCCTTCAATAAGCGGCGCAATAGACGGCAAAAATTTTATTATTAAATACATGGCATTCAATATTTAAATAGAATATAAATTATTAACTTATAATTATTATCCAATGTATGTTAATCAAATGCTTTAAAAAGTAATATTAAAAATTTTAACTTTTTACAATGATACTAAGAGTATAAATTTAATGGTACCTTAAAAGGTCGCAAAGGAAAAACGACGAACAAGGAAAATATCTATATAACCTTATACCTTTAACAATAAGTTTTCATTCAAAAGTAGTTCGTATGTCGCTTTCTTTCAGCGAATCTATTCTTTCGTGAGTTTGTTCTAATGTTTTTAATGGAAGTTCGCTTTTCCGAGGCTAGTGAAAAGTTTTTGTTTTTAAATTATACTGTGACAAGCACATAAGTAAAATGTAATTTTGAGATGTGTTTAACTGTAAGCTTAAAAAAAATATATTTTAAAAGCTAGATTTATTATTAATAACATAAAAATTTCCAAAAAGTTTCTTATATATGCAAGTAACATTACACTATCATTATAATATGTATGTAAAAATATACCGATTATCTAATATAATAATCAACTCTTCTAAAGAAAAACTAAATTATTTGAATTTTGTTAATTTTAATGATTATGACATTAAAAAAAGTAGATTTTACAAAGAACTATTCGAAATTTTTTTATTATTCTCAATATTTATTATTAATTTCTATTATACAAAATAATTAAATAAATTGTTTTACAAATTTATTAATTATGATATATGATAAAAATAAATTAATTTTTTTACGAAATAATGTTTAAAAGAATATTTACTTAATTTAAACATCACTAAGATTTTTTTCTTATAAAAAAATCAATAAGATAAAATAATTTTTAAACTTACCTTGTGATTTATAAGTTCATTGTAATTATCTATAAATTCATTTTTATTACATGTTTTTTTTAGATATTTGTAAAGTATGATAATTTAGTGTCAATAATGCGTTTCAAGACGCATGTCAATTTTCACATGTCAATCTAGAAAACTAAGGTTGAGTTACACCATTATTATCGCGAAGAGGATCGTAACGTCCAATCGCAGCATAAATACTCTTGCAATCATCACGAGCATTTGTATATTTTCCACACTATTTTCTTGTAAGATATTTTCCATTTATTTTTTAGTAAGAAATTTCATGTTATATCTTAGATATAACAAAACGATGATAAAAAATTATAATTAAATTATTTATAACAAAAAAGATTATTTGAAAATTTTTTTACAAAATTTTCTCTTTTATAATCGATTTAATAAAAAGATAGCTAATTTGACCGAAAATTAATAAAAAAAGGAGAAATACACATGTCACGTGAACATCACATTATGACATAATTAATGACAAAGGTGGGGTTCAGCTATAAACTATTGTACAGTCTGAGCGAAAATAAAATATTACGCAGTATACGCCTAAATGAGATTCAGAGAATGTGTAAAGAAATATATCTTATTTAAATATCGATTAGTGGTTTAATAAAGCAAAAACACAGTATAGATGCGAAAAATTACAAAGCAAACTATTTTGATACTCAAATAAAAATATTCTGATAAAAATTACAAAGTAAATTGGCTAGGAATAATAGCGATGAGAAAGGATAATGAAAACAACTATAATGAGTTTGTTTTTATCGGATAAAATTGTGAATGTGTTTTTGCTGGTGTTTCGTATTCTTAGAGTACACGAAGCAGGTGTACCACCGATTGGCCAAGGGTGGCGAGGGTGGGACGTTAGGTAGTCGTCGTCGCGACTATACAGACGACAGTGCGGCGCGTCGTCATTTAAGCGCGAGACTCCGTCGGATGAGTACCGGACGTGTGCTTCAATTATTTCGAAACACGTGCGACGTACGAGTTCCATTAATTGAGCGAAATTAGACATGAAAAGATTGGAGACAAACTGGAGATGAATCAAAGTTTTCGTGTGTGATTTGCATTACAATGACAATTTCCACCATATGTTTCACCGATGTTTTCGCGACGCAGAAATGAACGCGGAGAAAATTATTTTTGGTGTAGAGTTGAATGGTTTTTTATATGTGTGCTGTGATATTTCGTGGATGTCATTTTTGAAGCGGTTTATGATTAAAATTTTAAACTTGGATATGCGAGTCATTGAAAAATGATGGTTTAAAAGATGTGTATCTAATAGATTCAAAATTTTATTTGAACAAATTAAAAATAGAAAGTAATTACCAATTTTCTGTTAAAAAAGTATATTGCTTATATATATTATTGCCTCGGAAGTTTACGTTTGAGAGATTTTTCACATATATATAGAGATAATTGATGAGAAAAAGTATTAAAGCTAAAGCTCTGCTAGTTTATAAGTATCTGATGATTTGAGTATCTAAAATATCTAATATATTGATTTTAATGAGATTTATTTATATTTTAATTTACGTAAGCAAAAAATTATTGAACTCCAAGTACATAAATAAAATAAATCTTCTAATTAGAAGACTATAATTATTAGTTAAATATAAATTTAATACTCTCAATAAAAGTATAAGAATGCTTGTTTTAAAAGAAGAAATTCTGTTAATAAATGTATAACATATAGAAATTCATGATCAATTGCAAATATCGGCGATTCTAAAACAATCCTTTTTTAAAGAGATCGATTGCCAAGCGATCAAACGATTGTACTTCGGAAGATGATTTCAAGGAGAAACGTTGTCGTCGTCCAATGGAATGGCATTCGTGTTTGAGTTCTTTTCTAATCGATTTTACTAGCAGAATATTCTTAAATTGTTTAGTACGGTTTATTTCTCTCCGCAGTTATCCTTGAAAGACATTACGTTCATCATTGATTGAACTAGTATTCGTAGTTCAGGCTCTAATGATTAATTAGAATGAAATGGGAACATTTTTAGAATCGCATATGTACATGAAGAATATGATATGATTTGACATGTGATTAAGTTTATCGCATAATAGTAAAATTAAATGACGTTCGAAATTAAACGAATGTCTTAACAAATTTTTTATTGAAAAGACATTAATTAATTATAATTTTTACTCATCATCTGGGAAATAGAGAAATAAACCCGCACACATACATTTTTATTATGTTTACTATTATAAATTGATATTAATTATTGACAAATAAGATAATATTAATATATATTAACACTATCATAAAATATAAATAATAATTTGCTAATATAGTAAAATTCTATAATTTTAGAAATAAATATATTGCAAATAGACTGAAAAGTTAATTAGTTTAATCTCAATACAATTTTGTTTTACACAATATTTTGCAAAAATTATTAATCTTTTAATGTTATAAATTACGTAAAAAATACTGCCTTTAAAAATACACATGCTGAGGATTAAAAAATATAAAAAGTAATAAAAATTTAAAAGTAATAGCAGGATTTGAAAATTATAATAATTATAAAGATTATGATGACTGTAAAAGCATAAATTCCGCAATTAACTTATAATTAACGTTATTGTAATGTAGATAAGTGAATCATATTTTATGTGCTTTTAATTTTATATTAATTGAAGCAAACACAGCACATTTTCTGTATTTAATTACTTAATAGAAAAAAATCTTTTAAGCTAAATTAAAGAAACATTCACAATTTATGTGTTAAATTATATGTTTTTATATTCATTAATTATTTTTAAAAATTTATTTCATTTTAATAATGCGCTCTGTCATATGTGTAATAAAAATAAGCAAAATATATTGAATTAATATTGTTTTTTGCTCGAAGAAATATATATGTGTGTGAAATATATATATATATATATGAAAACATATATATATATTTTATAGTTATTTTATAGTTATAATACAATTACAAAACATATATATATATATATATATATATATATATATATATGTTTTTTAATTGTATTATAAAAATAAAAAATATATTATTTATGAAACATTTTATATTTGATATTAAAGAAAAAA
>Ga0157363_1005137_pt1 | contig 12169 bp, 12 predicted proteins | sample AttsexASBM1_FD_111477 | JGI IMG/M metagenome (GOLD analysis project Ga0157363, IMG submission 111477) | Fungus gardens microbial communities from leaf cutter ant in Ribeirão Preto, State of São Paulo, Brazil - Atta sexdens ASBM1 | ecosystem: Host-associated > Fungi > Mycelium > Unclassified ...
AAATCTTCATATTTTTTATCATTTATTCACTTTAAGTGTACATTCTCCTTATTCATGCTATGTAACTTTTATTTAAAATATTTTTCGTACTGTGAATAACTTTTAAATAATTTTAGAATACTATTAAGTACAGTGAATTATGTTTCATCTTATCATACATGCTACATATAGTAAAAATTTGATATAATAAAAGATTATATTATAGATCAAATGTTATATGATAAACCGTACATTCTTACGTGTGTACATTTATTTTATTGGAGGTTATCAAAACGTAAAAACCAATCGATATTAATGTTGCAAGTGTTATCAGTACAATATCGTTCTATAACTTTGATTGGAAATGATCAATATTATACAAAATATTTCATTACAGAGATAGAAGCATTTACGAAATCTGTTATTTCGATAATTTTTTTAAAGAACATTATGTATATTTCAAAGTTAAATACTTAAAATCTTCGTTGTTAACTTAAATATTTTCTCTATTTCAGATATTTTTTCAATAAATTTTTTCAATAAATAATTTATTTTAAAACTTCATAAAAATTCTTATACTTTGACATGTAGAGAATGCTTTTAAATAAAATATCTATATTGCCTGTTTCGCTATCCATCAAAAGATATTTTTTCTTGTCTAAATTATTTACTTGCATTTTGTTTTCTTAATCACCTAAAAAATGTCTTTAATAGTCTTTATTATTTTTTAAAATTATATTTGGCTGTTTAAATAAATGTGTTTCAGTTTGCATGCATTTTGTAAATTAGGAGAATACTAAATTATAATAGAAATAATTTAAGTTGGAAGAATACTAATATACTATATAATGTAAATTAGAAAAAATGTACTAAATTAAATATATTTTTGATAATTAACCTTGATAATTAACCTTTAACCTTCAAATTTCATATATATAGAAGTATGATAGTATCGCGCGCGCGTGCCTACATATTTGTGTCAATGCCTTTAAACATTTGTAACTTTGTTGATAAAAAAAATTCTATCTGTCATATTCGATTCACTACAGAAAGGTCTATTTTTGTAGTCCTACTCTAATGTAATTCAATTTAAAGTCGCCTTAATTCTCACTCTTTTATAATATCGTCAGTATTATAAATTTTTCGATGAAATTTGAAAATCATGTTTTGCAGACATTTAAAAAAAATATAAGAGACATAAAACAAAATCAATTCTTGTTTCTAAAATAGAGAAGTTCCTTAATGTAGACGGGATAACTTTCTTGATTATAGCTTTTTGTCAGAACCTACAGACATGTAATGTCCGCACACCATTTTAATTTCATGATTATGGAAGCCGATATTTAAAATCAATTTTTATATTTTATTAGGACTGCATTGACTATACTTTTAAGATATTATAAATCAGTTACAGAGAGAAGAGAAAGGCGTTATTTAAATAAAAAAATTGTTAAGTTATTACATAAGGTGTACTCTTAAACATAAGAATAGACTATGAAGGCTATATATGTGTGATGCGTACAAAAATTATATAAGTCAGATTCACGATGTTATTTTCGAAAGCTTTATTAAACAATTAAAATAGAAACAATGTTTTTACAATATTGTAACATCTTCATATGATTTCATATAATTTCATATAATTTCTAGAAATAAATAACGATACTATAATAGTAACAAGTATGTATTTTAATGTAATTAAAATAATTTTATGTTTATAGTATAATATTTCATTAGTAAACAACTGTATCAAAAATTTATAATTAATTCTTGTAAACATTTTAATTATTATATGAGTTGAGTAACATATTTTTAAATATATTTTATAAATTTATTATTATATTGATTGTATTGTACCAAATAACAAATTTTTTAAATATCATAAACTTTTGCTGGAACACTATAATTATTATCGTCAAAATTATTATAATATTTCCATCGGAACAATATTTTTTATATCGCTTTACAAGCTTTATAAAATAAAATATTGTCTATAATTCTAGCAAAAAGAATACTTATTTCAATATAGATTTATATCTTTGTGTGAATTATTTCAAGTAAATTTGAAACGCGATTCACATTTGAAGATAATTAAAAGAGCAGATCCAATCGTCACATATCGCATAAAATGTTTTATCCGTATACATATTTATTACAAAAATTATATCATCATATGAAAGTGATGTAAAGTTTTGTTATCTATTTTCTTTCAAATTTTTCAGATTCATTTTAGTTTTATAAGATAAGAATATCAGAAATGTCCTGAGTTAAATAAACTAACATCTTCTGATTAAAGACAGGAAAATACAAGTTGCATAATAATAAAATACTAATCATAAAAACAAAACAGACTAAGTGTCCCATAAATCAGATATTTCTCCTTTTTCTATATCAATTTATATATTTGTACATTCAATGGAGGATTATAAAACTGGTAGGCATTCTTGAAAGTCCAGCCAGTTTTCTTTGGAGAATTAAAACGCGCATGTTATTCAATTAATATCGGATAAAAAAGATCATTGAAAACAATATCACAAAACTACTTGAGCATAGAGGTAAATAAGATCTTTTTAAAATATTTCCTTATAATTTTACGAATAGATTTATGCATTTATAATGCGATATTCTAACCTTATAGACGTACAATAAAAGTCGCAGAGATTTTGCTTAACGTTGCATAAGACATAAGCAAATCAACCAAGGAATATAAAGTAAAGGACTCTGCTCGGTTAATCTTTTAAGTAATCTAATCTACAATGTGCTTTTTGTTTCCTATTTGTTTTTTATCACTTTTTATTTCTTATCTTTTATCTGCAGCTTTTTGTTTTCTGTCGAAATAAAATTTAACAAACTTCAAAAGAAACAAGCAACACTTAAAAGAAACGCAATTGTCGATAGAACGGTTGCAAAAAAAGGAGAGACATGAAGTAAAAAAGAAAGAAGCAAAGAACACATTGTAGATTAAGTTTTAACTTAGAAGCATATAAAACTAATTCCATAATTATTTTTTACATGTTATGCAAAAGTCTGTGTTTAGGCTCTAAGATGCGCCTAATAAATAATGCTGTTGTAATCTTTCGAGTTCGCTTACATAATCCATGTGACGTAATCTATAAAAACAAAACCAATTAATTATATCATATATATTATAGAATTAATATATATGATATGAACATTGTATCATGTCATAGAAAATACAGCTCATATATTTAGTTTTATTTCCACTGAATTTAAGGAACATTATTCGATTATCACTGCTTTTGTCGTTATCGATTAAGATTATAAGCAATCTCAAAAAGACAATACAACGGAAACATTCGTGACATTTCACTTGTTCAATACATGATGTTTCTAATCATGTTTTTAAAAAATAAAATTACACATTGTATCACATGACACATCGACTTGAAAAATCTAATATTGTCAAGAGATAAAATGATAAAACATCGATCTGAAAAATATAACGTCAAGAGATAAAACTCTTGAACTTACAATCAAGCGATTATTTCGAAGTTTCAAAAATTTATATTTTACTCTATTTTACTACTAATCTCATTTTACGTAACCAATATTAATAGTTGAAATATTTAATGTAATGTTACAACTAATATTTGTAACATAAAAACAGTAATAAAATGGTAATTTGTAATATAAAAAAATATCAAAATGGAAGTCAAATATATTAATAAAAAGTATATATATTTATAAACATCATAAATTATAATGAACATGGGTGGACTTTTTAATGTTGTTCTCATCCTTATTCTTACAGTATATACCCATTATGAGCGAAATAAAAGTACAAGTAGCTGAAGGAAAATTGGTCGGAGTCGTCGTAAATGGCTACAACGTTCATTACTTTGCCTTTCGCGGAATACCATATGCCAAACCTCCAGTTGGCGAACTTAGATTTCAGGTAATAAATTATTTAGTAAGTTAATTAGTGTCTTGTCATTATAGCACGCAATGTAATTAATAATAATAGAATGATAAACTTTAACTAATCTGCCTTAAAATTAGAATTAATTAGATTTAATTAGATTGAAAGAAAGTCTTAATTTTCTTCAAATTAATTATGCGCGCGATAAGAAAAAACTTATAACCTTTAAAATACATATATTTTTTTAACTAAATATCCCGTTATGTTCATTCATTTATATATATATATTTTTTATATATTTAGGATCCAGTACCAGCGGAACCATGGTCTGGTGAAAGAGACGCGTCAAAATACGGAAATATAGCTGTTCAAGAAGAGCTTGTCACACATAAAATTATAGGAAATGAAGATTGTCTTTATTTAAATGTATATACTACAAAAATTGAATCCTCGAAAAAGCGTCCAGTAATGGTATGGATACATGGTGGTGGGTTTATTATAGGTTCCAGTGATGCAGCTTGGTACGGTCCCGATTATATCGTGCAAAAAGACGTAGTATTGGTTACTTTGAATTATAGATTAGGCGTTCTAGGTACATTATTTATTATTTTGATGGGTATTTGTATGTTACTCGCATTTATAGTCTTATCTAAGTCTTTCCTCAGAAGATATGAGCACACATTAGATTTATAGTTTTAATATTTCAAATAATCTAGCGTTTTACGTTAACAAATTATTATCAAATATTAATATAGAATGTAAAAATGGAAAGTTAAAATAAATATATTTACCTATTATCGAGAATATTAAATAAAAGTAAATATTCTTTTTTATTTATTTATTACCGCAAATATTTATAAAATTGAAATAAATGCCTTAAAAAGCAAAAGATTATTTACAAATGAAAAAGGATATAGAATTATACTTAATTTATTAACTCAAAAACAAATATTTGTCTTGTTTATTTTTTGATCATTTTATTTTTAGCCATAATATATATCAATATTATAAGAGTAAAAATTAATATGATTTCAGGTTTTTTAAATCTCAACGATAAAATGGCAGCAGGTAATCAAGGTTTGAAAGATGTAATCTTAGCATTAAAATGGGTCCAAAAAAATATATTAAAATTCGGTGGAGATCCAGGAAACGTCACTATTTTTGGAGAAAGTGCTGGTGGAGCTATTACACATTGTCTAGCTCTGTCTCCGTTAGCTAAAGGTATAAGTTTATAAACTTCTCAATACAAACTTCTCAATACAAAATTCTTGTTTCTCATTCTATTTTAAATATATTGATAAACTTGAACTTGATTTAACAGAAACAACTGAAAATAAAAAATCATTATTTTATTAAGTTTCTATTTTATTAATAAACAACATTTTAAAAAATTTTATTTCGTGTGTGTGTGTGTGTGTGTGTGTGTGTGTGTGTGTGTGTGTGTGTGTGTGTGTGTGTGTGTGGGTGTGTGTGTGTATATACTTATTTTTTTTTTTTTTATATACATAATTTTATAAATTTTTTTTTTGTGTGTGTGTGTGTGTGTGTGTGTGTGTGTGTGTGTGTGTGTGTGTGTGTGTGTGTGTGTGTGTGTGTGTGTAAAAACTCATTTTTACTTTTATTACAAAGAGACATAATAAAATATAAAAATTTTTTAATTTATAAAAAATAAGATAAATGAATTTCTTTAATATTAGTTTGTGCCGACTAATCTATATAATTTACTAAAATTTAAATCTTCTGCGTTTCAATTTTCCTTCAACATTCGGTACGAACTTTCCGGACAATCCAATATTAAAGAATTTATCAAACAGTAAGTGTCAAAAAATCGATAATGGATAAATTAAAAATTTATACATTATAAATTCTAACATTGTGTATAATGCTGATGAAAGAAAAGAAAGCAAGATGAATTATGATAATGAATTTATTAAAAGAGTTTCATTACAATTGTGCCTTACAGGTTTATTCCATAAAGTGATCGCACAAAGTGGCGTTGCTTCAAATCCTTGGGCCTTCCACGAATGGACTGACCATGGTTTTCGGCTTGCTAAAAAACTTGGTAAAGCAACATTAGATCCGAAAGTCGCATACGAGTTCTTGAAAACTATTGATGCGAAAATACTTATAGAAAATTCACAATTGCGAATTTGCACAGAAGCAGTAAGTATTTCAATATTTTATTAAAATGTGGATTACATTTTTATATAAGCTTGATTTTCACTGTGCAAAGACTAAAATATTTTAATATATACATAAAATATTTTCACCTTTTTAATATCATCAGGAGAGATTGAGTTTTACCTTCTGCTTTACACCGAGTCTGGACACTAAATCATCGAATCCAGTTTTTCCTAAACATCTAAAGGAATATATAAACCACGGGGTTCAAGTGCCCTTTCTTTTAGGATTTACTAATAATGAAGGGACATTTATGTTACGTAGCGACTTTTTTGGAGGTAATGTACAATTACATGCTACTGTTCTCATTAGAAAATGTTTTTAATTGTTTTGCTTTTTTTTTTCGCACATAGTTTTCATACAATGTGATCTAATAAGAATATTATAATAATTCATATTTAACAAATATGCTGTCAACATTTAAAGAGAATTTCACAATATTTTAATTTTCTTATAATATTAAAAAATAAATTCTCTTTTATTATAATTTTCGAATTTACATAAGATATTAAATATAATACAATTATATAAATTCTAAGATAAGCCTATTCTTTTAAAATAATCTATATTCTTTTTATTAAGTTTTATCATTGGTTTTATATGTTTACTGACGTCTAAATCTACTAAATATTCAAATACAAAGTTTAATATTATTATTGTTCTCTATTATGTATTATTTTAGAGATAAATGTTTTTCACAAACATTATGAAGTTCATTATTTCTTAATAAAAAAGTATTCCTAAAATATTACTTATTTGATATGCATTATTTGTTTGATACCTCAAATTAATCAGTATAATGATGCTCTTACATTATTTCAGATATAAGCAAGGAAGATTTGGGAAAAGTAAATGCTGATTTTAAAAAAGCAATATTATCAAACGTATTATCCGAATTACCTAAAATAGGAATTACAGTCGAGGAATTAAGATCTTTATATTTTGGAAAAAGAGAAATATCAGAAGAAACTTTGATAAATTATGCGTACTTCTTAGGAGACGAATTTTTTACACGCGATATAATGAATGTATGTGAACTGCAAAAGTCTTCTGGTGATTATAAATCAACGTATCTATATCATTTCGATTATGAGAGTGAAACTTCTCTTATGAAAAAAGTACAACGTTTCGGGCTTCCAGGTATAATATAATTGCTAATTAATACATTTTTATTTAGCGATGCTTCTAGATTTTTATATATAATTTTTACGTTCAACTTTGTTTGATTTGTAATAATTATACATAAAGCAATGACAAAACGTGTTATTTAACAAAAATGTCAATGTAATTTAGAAATTTAGAAAAAATTTAAAAAAATGTGAAAATTTATAAAACGAATAAGTCTGCAATTCTAGAACAATTTTCTCATGTAAAAATATTTTGCAGGAGTGTCCCACGGAGAAGATTTATTTTTCTTATTTTGTCCAGAAGTTGCGAAAGCAATGAACTTGTCGTTACCTAAACCTGGTACGGATGACTATATGATGATAAATTACTTTACGCAAATGTGGACGGATTTTGCTAAAACGGGGTACAAGAATTTTTTCTTTTATTTTGTAGAAAACATTTTCAGACATATATTAATAATTAATTCAAATCGATTTTTAGAAATCCAACGCCTACTACAAATTCATGGTTACCATTAACCGGTCCAGAAAACGAAGACTACAATTACCTAAATATTGATTTAAATCTACAAATGAAAACGTTTCGTAAAGGAAAGGAACGCTGGAATTGGGAAAGTCATAAAAAAACGTTCTAACATTCTCTCTCTTTCTCTCTCTCTCTCTCTCTCTCTCTCTCTCTCTCTCTCTATTTGCTAAAGATTTCTCTGTTAAAATTTAATTTGTCTTTTAGCATCAACTTTTGATCTTTATTGAAAAAACGATTATTTAAGCTGGAGGCTTACACGATATTCGATTTCTTGAATAGTAAGTATACATGCACATGTATACTTATTCTGAGGATCAATCATATAACTTTTTTCTAGGACAGAAAGATGAAAAGTGAATATTTTTGGTATATGAATATACATAAAAATTTTCACGTTTTCATTCTAGAGAAAAAGTTACATAATCAACATTTTGATGCATATTAGAATACGTTCATTGTTTAATGTTCATTGAGCGCGGCATGCTGATATGTATAATTTCTGTGTTTATGATGCATTACTTCATAACTTGTTTTCTTGTATGCATGAATAAAGAAATTAAGGGGATCTTAAAGATAATTAATCATAGTATAAGTAGGACTTACACCCAAACGATTTATGCATCATTGACATATTACTACGTACTACTACATCAATATCTCACGCACACATACACATAAATTTTCGTAAAACAATAACATTTTAATTAGACGTCTAAGTCCAATTCCAAGAATTCCATGCTATTTTTTCGTCCGAACTACTAGTCTGTAGACTATTTCGTAAGTACAGATTGCACAACATTTATATGAAGCAAATATTGTCATAATGTAGCTCCATATTGGATTAAAAAAATGATAAAGATTTAAAAATTTGTTTTATATTGTCGGCACTCCACTTCACAGACATATAAATGCGTATACTTTAATTCTGGAAAAGGATTTCCGAATCTATAAAAGAAAAAAAGTAACTGTTATACAAAAATTATATAATAGTCAGATGATTGACGACTTATTTGCGGAGGGATCATGTTTAATTAATGTTTCCAATCATTTTCAAGTTATTTTGACGTTATCGTAACTTGTTATGCTTGGCTTACTCACTAAAGACTTCCCCCAACGTCTTTTCCCCGTCCACGGCGCCGGAAAAGTTCAGAGAACACTTGCAATATATTTCCCGAACAATAGTAAGTCTATATAATCTCAAATCAATGTTCAGAGTTTGACGTTCCTCATCGATCTGTATTACGCAGTATAATCTTCCAAGTCTTCAGAAATATGGGTTAGTCCTTTTCAAGTATCTATATCATACATTAATAAATATATCATACTTTAATGACATTGTTAACATTTCTTGCATATTTACTTCTAAAAAAAAACATATTAAGACAATACTCCATAAAATATTGTTGCTTCTTCTCCGAGGTGCCGACTATTTCGCTGCGCTAACTTAAAAATGACTACAACTTCTATTTCATTAAGATGTAAACACATCATATCTATCAATGTAACAATTTATGAAATAAAAATTTATTAATATAAGAACTGATAAAATATGTTACAGATCAAAAGTTATGGATAAACGTTATATGATAAATCGACATTATGCATGTTACATTTATTTTACTGAAAACCACTATAACATTATGCACTTAAACTATATAGGTGCTGTAAAGTAATAGGTGTTATTAGTTTAATAATGTTAATTTTGATTGAGAGAAAGAGAGAGAGAGAGAGAGAGAGAGAGAGAGAGAGAGAGAAATAATATAAATATTAAACAAAATTTTTTATTAAAAGTGCAAACAGTCACAAAGTTTATTATTTCAACGATTTTTGCCTTGTTCAAAAAAAAAATATAAATGTAAGAAATATAAAAAATCAAATTTTTCAATTTTTGTATCTCTAAAAATACAACACTTCTTAAAATAAAAAAAATATATTTTATATCACAAAAACGTTATTCAATATATTGAAAATATATTGAAAAATCCAATCATCATATATCATATGCACATATATATATATATGTGTATATATATATATATATATATATATATATATATACATATATATATATATATGTGTGTGTACTTTTATTCACATATTTATTCTATAAAAATTATGTTAATACAATAAGCATATTATATACATGGATATTATTATTAGATAAATTAACAAAAAATAAGAATATTACATAGTTCTATCATGAGACTAATTAGATAATGCTATCTTCTGATCAAAGAGAGAAAAGCATAAGATAACACAGCAAGAAGAGAAGGAAAATTATTTGTAAATAATACTGTTCCTTTCGCTACGCATGTCTAAATATTTATATATACAAACGAAAATATTTACGGACAATTCTCATGTTTGAAAATCAGTCCTCTCTAGAAAATTGAGGTGAGCAAATCATTTCTTAATGTTAGTGTCTTGAGAAAAATCAATTAGTAAAAACTATATTACAAAACTACTCAAATGCAGAGATAAATATAAAGTCTTTTCACAATTTTTTTTATATCAATAGATTTAGTAACAACAGTAAGACGCAACAAAAAATGCTACTACAATTGACAATCTCGGCGTGAGTATGAGAACACATATTTCATGATAAACTCTGTTACACAATCATATTTTGCTGAATTATACGGCATGAAGATTATATCGCTATACTGAGGACGCGATTAATATATTCTATCCAATTCAAGGAACATATTGATTAATAGCTTTCAATGCTATTAATAAAGAATAAGAAATAACAGCGAAGCTGTTTATGTAATATTCTTATTTAGTCAATAATCTATTTAATAATATTAGGTGTGGGAAAAAGTTCGTGGCGTTTTTTCCATTAGATAGCATTAAAAAAATGCCACGAACTTTTTCCCACACCTAATAAATAAGACAACGAGGATATTCATAATATCTTACTTGTTAAATAAATGGTTTTTAATCACGTTTAAAATAAAATCTTTAAAATAAAATTGCGTATCATATACACTATGATAAAATAACATTAGAGATAAAATAATAGAATTTACAGTGACGACTGTTTCATAGTTTCAAAGATTTCGCTTTATATAATCGATATTATTAGTTGAAGTCTGTGTGTTATAAATAATACAATAATATATGTAATATAAAAATGGATATTCAAATCAATATGTCAGTACATATTATATTTAAATCAAATACATAACATAAGGCAAATGTCCCAGTGACGAGACATGTATGTCAGATACTTACACAAAACTTATTATTATTAATTTCAAATGTTTTTCTGTTACAATATATATATTATATTTTATTTGTATTTAAAAATTATTTTAAAAAGCATTTATTTGAAATTAGTAATCATATAAATAAATAAAATTTTCAAGTGAATAAACTGACACTTGCATGTGTCACAATGCAAGTTCTTGATAACAAGATAATTTTTTTCCTTGTTTATATAATAATCCTGTTGTTAAATAATAATAATTATAAATATTTCGGCCTTGATCAGGCCTTTTCCTGATCATAAAAACACCAATACATAAAAACACCAAATATAAATTTCGAAAAATTGTTGACAAATTATATTGCAAAATCAAAATATTAAGAATCAGTTAGTTGCAAAAACTTACTTTTAAATTAAAACTAAGTCAAAAAGATGATAACAAAATAATAAAATTTTTTTTATAATTCGTCAGTGAATTTGGCGAGTTCTTATTTATTAGTAAAACTTCAAACGTGTTATTTTTTTATTTAATAGAACCATAATTCTTATGAGACACAAAATTTTCATATTCTATTACATTAAAGTAAAATATCCAAAATATCCAAACGTAGATACATCTTAGAACGTTTACCTTATATAAATATTATAACAAAGATTAGTTGATTTTTCGATATTGTTCTCATACTTATTTTTTCAGTGTACTTATTATGAGTATTAAATGTATAAGTATAGAAAAATTAAAAGTACAAGTAAATGAAGGAAAATTGATCGGCGTGGTTGTAGATGGTTATAATGTTCGTTACTTTGCTTTTCGTGGAATACCATATGCCAAACCTCCAGTTGGCGAACTCAGATTTAAGGTAAGTATTAGTGCAATATAATTAATTTTTCAATAATAATAGGAAGACAAACTTTAGCTTTTCTTTAAAATTAAAATGAGAAAGAAAAAAGAATTTGATTTTTTTTAAAACGTTGACGAATTAATTACGATAGGATAAATTCTACACAATTTAAATACATATTTCTTTTAAAAAATATAGAATTATTAAAAATGTGTTAAAATTTTTATAAGAATATTTTTGATAAAAAGAAAAAACAAATATTCTGCAATTAATATTATTCTGCAATTAATAGTTAATAGCAAATACTTTGTTGGCGAAACATGTATATATATATATATATATATATATATACATATATATATATATATATATATATATATATATATATATAAAATTACATATTTATATATATATATTTTATATATA
>Ga0157363_1005138_pt1 | contig 12168 bp, 8 predicted proteins | sample AttsexASBM1_FD_111477 | JGI IMG/M metagenome (GOLD analysis project Ga0157363, IMG submission 111477) | Fungus gardens microbial communities from leaf cutter ant in Ribeirão Preto, State of São Paulo, Brazil - Atta sexdens ASBM1 | ecosystem: Host-associated > Fungi > Mycelium > Unclassified ...
TGGTCATTTAGGGTAGGGTGCACAGTAGTGAGCACAGACCATGAGTAGTAGTATATAAGGTAGACTACTTTGTACTAGGAACTCTATTGAGTTCTCTTGTGTCACTCAATACAAGAGTTAGTTCATTGCTTAAACCCCTGAGCTTTGAATCATAACACAAATGAGATATAGTAGATTGTAGTAAATATAAATCAAGGATAGAACAAACTCCAATATATGTCCAAGTTATATCAAGCACAAGGTAAACATCTGTAGAACATGAGATAGTGATTGTAACAAGAAGTTTCAGTAGTAAAACACTGACAGGAGATTGGAATAGAAGAAATCCACCATAGAAGACTAAGTTAGATAGGAGTAAACTCTGCTATAAAAGACTAAGTACTTGTAGGACTTGAACAGAGTATAACATTACTATGGAAGATGAGTTATAGAATAAAACTGCTATGAAAGACAGGCTATTATTGGATGGGTTGAAGAATAACACTGTCACAGAAGATGGGCTATTTTTAGGATTAGACTTAGTATATGATAATAGTCAAGAACAATAGAACAATTTAAAATACTGTATCTAGAAGTAGTAAGAACTGTTATCAAAAAGTTATATGAGATGTTATATATTATACATATAGTATATAAACTATTCTGAAATATTAAATATAGTTCTTGTTTTTAATAGAAGTTGTTAGAACTACGATCGCTTCTTTTCCTCTTACCACCATCTTGCATGGTAGCACCTATTGGAAATATAGCGAATAAATTTTTCTTTCCTACTACTTTCAGCTCTACAATCACGTCTAACTCACAACAATTTTCTTTACCAACTGTGTTTCCAACTAACAGTATGGGGATGGACAAATCTTCAGGAACCTCTCCTAGTAACAACGTCGAGGTAAGAGGAAGAACTCCCTCTATTAAAATCAATCTTTCTAGGGACACGTCAATGTCTTCCTCTTGCTCTTCTACTATCTACCATGAGAGAATGGCAAACAATGGTATAAATGTTGATCCTGACCTACCTACTGACTCTCCTGCTCTGTCTTGTAAGACAAAGCAGGAGAAATTACTTCGTTTCAGAAAGGTGGCTGAGACCTTAAGCAACATGAGGCTCCAGAATGGAAACAGCGAGGCCACCCCCATTCAACTTGAACGTGCTGGACATGCTATTCCAAATGAACCGAAACCTTGTGCTACAGCTCCTAGCAATGATGACGACAATGTCATCAACATCCAATTACCCTATGATCCCAACGCTCCCACTGAACCAGAATTGTGGAGTGGTAACTTTCATCCAATCTCTTTACACGGTTCCATCGAACACATCGTCTTGAATACTAAATGCATTAAGGATTCACTCAATTTCATGGTGAAATACATCTCAAACAAGAAGATTAATCCCAAAAATGCTAATGATTTAAAGAACTTTGACAGCATAGGTGACTCTGTTTGGAATTTTATTTCCATGGTTTATTAAGCTAGTTGGGATTCTTTCCTCACTGATAACAAATCCAAATCCCTCAGAGAAAAAATAGCATCAAAATTTTCTCCTAGAATCGCCCTGACTAATGCCCAGAAAAATAGCAAAGACCTTCCCAAATCAGTTCCCATCTCTTTTGATAAGGTTCCTCTACCACCACCCCTCCCAGCTAAATCTGTGAAGGAAGTGAACGCCATCTCTAAGTACTTCCAGAACAAGAAACCTTTGATTGAAAACAAGAAGAATGAAGGCTCCAATCCTACCAAGTCTTATGCTCAGGCCTCCAAGTCACATGCCACTACATTTAATGTTCTCAAGTTCAAGGAAGCATTTCCAGCTCTCAACACTAAGAAAATCAACCAAGTCAACAACATTGTTAAAGGAAATCTGAAGCTAAAGCCAAAGATTCAAATGACAACCAAAGGTCTCTCAAGGAAACAGGTAATCATCCCCATAAGCAAAGACAACATCAATGCCTTCATGAAAAACTCATCCCTTCATGTGGCTAATATCAACAGGCAACTTCACAATGCAAAATCGGAGGTCCTTATCAATTACATTTGAGATGACCTACTAGGCATAACCATCATCACAAGTAAAGTTTGTCAACAGTCTGACTTACTTATCATCGATCAGTACATCAAAAACTCCAACGATGTCAATGCTCTTCAGGTTGAAGAACTACGACTCCTGAAATTGAAATCGTACCTGAAAATTATCGGCATCCCATTCTACCCGCATGCAAACTTCCAAGAGTGTCTCACCTCAAGTGATATCAAATTGATTCTCAAGCAGAATCATATCTTTGACAACATATCTTTAGCGTCAAGGCCAAGAGTAATCAAGGTATCACCAAAGTCAGACATGTCTATTGTTTGGATAGATATCTGGGATGTTCAGAGTGGCAGTAATGCCAAAATGCTAATCAACAGATGTTTCAATGTTGGATGGTATATTGCAACCATTTGGGGAGCTAACATGAACCCCGGTGTTCTACAATGTAAAAATTGTTGGAAATGGGGCCACACGATGTTCTCTTGTAGAATTCAGGGGTCCAAGTGCATCAAATGTAATGGTCACCACAAGTCCGAAAATCATTGCGACTTTGGGTGGTGCTACAAGGCCAACGCCAAAATCAATCCTCTGAGGCTGGAAACAAAGAAAGGGGAACTGTCACAAACTTTATTCAGCTTGTATCTCCACAACCAGTAGACCGATTTTCACAAACTAAGTTGCGCTGGAAAGCCCCAAATGAGGGCTATCTACACATATGTGGGAGTTATAAGAGCGACAACAAATGACTGAGATATCAGGCCATCAGTAGCTGTAAAAGCTTTGTTGGCTAATATCTCATGAATGATTGAACGGATTTGCACGATTAAACTTGTGTTGGAAAGTGCTCATCCATCTGTTTACAACGATATATGATACAGTTACATATCTCTTCATCATCAAATAATGAAATGAAAAGAAAAGTCAAAAGAAAAGAAATATTAAATCAAGAAAAAGGCAAAGAAAAATGTTAGTGTTCAAGCACACCATAACATTATATCTTGCATATCTTAGATATATGTTAGGGTTGTTTCATCTTATATCTCTTATCTACTATGCATTATATCATTCTCATTTTATTAGTTTGTACCTTATATAGTAGTAGAGGTCTTTTCATGTTTTTCTTACTGACTTCATATTGTTTTCTTAAGGATTTCTTTATGTTTTCTTATAGTCAATAGGTATATATAGTTGCAGATACAATCCTAAATTCTTACACTTTACTAATTGATCATCTCCTCTATTCTTACTCAAGTTTTTGCCTAAGTTGCAACTTGAGCCAAGCTTAGGATTGTAATATTTGGTAAAGTATCATTAAGTTTATCTTGCAAAAGAAGAGTATATAGTGGTTAGGCCACTAGAATGTCAAAATTGTTAGGCTGTTGAAGATACAACAGATAGCATTATATTCAGACTACTGAAAATATACAATAAACAGAACAAGTTAGAGAGTAATGTTCCCAAACCAAACTCTTGGCATTAAGGCACTTGAAGAAATACTCAGATTATTGAGGATTACTAAAGGAAATACCTCAAAAAGAAGTTATAGAGCTACAGAAATTACATAAAGCATTGAAAGCATGTTTAGAGCACAGATACTGGTAATATCAGGAAAAATAGCACCAGAAACAGTAATACCAAAGAATATGGTTCTAGACCCAGGGAAGTTTGATGGAGACTGAATAAAATTTGAAGACTGATGGAGATATATAATTGTTTCTCCAAAGTAACAGAGTTATAGCAACAGATAACAAGATCACAGCAGAAGCACAGCTGGCATTTATGCTAACAAGATCAAAGACTATGATAGTGCCCAAGATTGGGATAATTTGTTGAAGAAATCAAAATTTCATTCAGTAACAAAAGCAAAGTAGCAGATTTTGAATATAGAATCAAAACATTGAGATAAGAAAAAAGACACATTGCCAATTTCATGATTGAGTTTGAAATACTAGCCATGAAAATAGAAACAGATAAACTATATGCTATATATTCTTGCTGAAGAATGTTAGAAGTAATATTATCAAAACAATACTAGAATATCTGCCTATTCCTGCATCAACAACTCGTAAAAGATGGAAGACAGCCATAACACTGGTTGGACAAGAATATGAGTCCATAAAAAGAAGACAAGATTACAAAACCAGATCAGGAATCACATATAGAGAAAAAGAATTACCTATTAACATTAGGAAGGCCAAGAACAATTATAACAAAGAAGGGAAGTCCAGATGCTTTAACTGTAATATTCATAAACACATGTTCAAAGACTGTTGAAAACTAAAGAAAGAAAAAGAAACTAGAAAGTACTACAAATGCAACAAAGTAGAGTACCTTGCAAAAGATTGCAGGTCAGAACAGAAGATAAAGAAGTATGCAGGAAGAGTCAGAGAATGAGAACAAAGATGTTGATATATTATTCTCAACAAAGAGATAACAAAGAGAGAGAACTCAACATACATACAGATATGAAAACATTAAACAGAAAAGAACCATAGCTTAAAGTACTGGTCAACTCAAAATATATCCATACTAGTATAGACAAACAACTGGTGAAAGAAGAAAGAATAAAAATGGCACAATTATCTAGACTCTTTGATACTTTCAATACAGATGGAACTAAAATTGAAAAACCCAGAGTAACTCAGTTTGTACCATTGGAATTAGAAATTAATGAACACATAGAAAATAAAATATTAATACAGATTTAAATGGCATGGACATGTTCTTAGAATATGACTGATTGGTCAAACATAATCCAAACAATATATTTTATAAGATGTCTAAAGAAATACAAAGTATAACATTAGGACATTTTATTTAGACCTAAGACTAGAAGAATTACACTAGCAGAAAAAATAAAAAGACAACATGAAATCAGAAAGAAACCAGACTATAAGAGAACCAGACTTTTACTATACTTGTCCAAACAAGGCCCCTCAGCCCTAAATCCTGCACAATCTGTACTAGACATCCAAGACCTCAAACACTACTAAACACCATTGCAAAACCTACATAGTTCTTTACAAGCACTGCCAAATCCCATGCTCCAACCCTATCACTTTGCAAGATCTCAGAATTGTTGCTTGCTGCTTCTAACTACTATTAAATTGACCTTTGTATTTTTGGGTATACTTTTACCCAGATTTCTAACTATTTGGACACTATCATTCCTGGATTATATCATTATTGTTCTACTAGACTGCAATAGACCATAGGATATTTAGGATAATAGCTACCTTTAGAAGATCTTACTTTTTCTAGGTTTTCCTGAAGGTGAGTTATACTTGGTATATTAATATTTTTATAATATAACTTAGGTTTCTCTAAAGCTTGAAGCACAAACTTTATACCAATGACTGGGTGAAGTCTGTGTATTAGGAACAGACCAGCTACTGAACCAGTTATGCTAAAAGTGTGCAATGTCAAGCTTAGCTTTGACATCTGGCTGGTACTATATATGTACTTCATACTGTACTCCTGACACTATGGAGATTTGTGGAGTTTATGATCTCTGGAAAAACCTAAGTCTTTATTGAGAAAATATATAGCTATACTATACATTCTAATCTTCTGAATCAGCTTACTTTATGAGAAATGGTGAGAACAGCATGACTAAGGGTATCTCTGATAAAAACATCTAGAATATAAACCTAGAAAGGAAGAAAGGTTGTCATTAGCAATAAATAGAAGGGAGCAACAATAATAGACAATATTGTACTCAATAGAGGTTAGTGGTAGGGAACAGCAGAGCTGATTTGATAAAACCCATAGAGTATACAGTGGTATTTGGCATTCTAGAAAGGAAGAAAACTCTGTGGATTTTGGTGGTGGTATTGGAGTTCAAAGAATCTCTACTTCCTATTCTTCTTGTCTATCTACAAAAATAGGGTTCAGGAGAGACTTTAAATATTTACTTGGTATGAAGTCCTTAGATGTAGCAGTCAGATTCATGACATTGAATACTAGGTACAGTATTCTCAATAACAGTGGAAGCCTCAGTTGGTAGGCTATAAGCCCTACCTACTTTTCCACCACATAAGGTCTGAGGTGCTAATACAATAGTTTGGCCAAAGAATGAGTAGTACAAATGTCTATAAAGTTGAGGTATATCTTGTCACCAAGTTAAAAAAACTGGCATGATGATATGTCTTTCGTTGTAATACAAGATCATGTCTTCCTATAACTTGCAGATGCCAAATTTATCTCTTCTAACACTGTGCTCATCTGTCTGGTAAATGTCATGATGCTTTTTATCTTAGACTTTTGATTGTGCTGTTTAAAGTCTATCTAGAAGAAGTGACCTATATCTAAGAGAAATGAATACTGCTTGGTAGAGATATAAATATAGTTGTTATACTAGAACTCTATAATGGACAGGAGGTCATATAAGCCACTTTACTGCTTGATCATGAACAATGGAAAGTATTGGTCAAGTTCCTAGTTAATATGTTCCATCTATATATCTGACTGGGTATTGTTATGATATGCCTCTGGACTCTATTTCTTTTACTATGGTTTTATTTTAAGAAGTTTATTTCTTTTGTTATGATTTTCTTTGAGTTTTAGTTCCTTTTAGTTTTATTTTATTTAGCAATGGAGGATCACATGAGGTGACATCATAGGTCTAGAAGGTTCTAGTATGATGATGGTGTTATGCCAGAAAATGTTTTTCTGTGAAAACAAGTAATCTCATAAGGTTTTTAAGCATATAGGACCTCTTTGAAGGCATTAGCAAGAAGAGACCTCTTTGAAGCCTAGATAATATCTCAGGATCTCTTAAGTAGATACTGACTAGAGAGATGTTATGGTAGCTGTTAAACAAATCAGACTTCAGACTTGAAGCTTATTAGAACAAACTTAGCAGAGTATTGTGAAATGCCTAGCTATTTGCTACTCCAGCTTGTATATGCACAGAGGCCACTTGGTGATAACAGAAACATGCCATAGTACTGTTCTCTAGAGAAATATTGAGAAAGTAATGTCATCTACTCAAGAAAGACTAGCTATAAGGAATGGACATTCAAGAGCACAATTGACATAGCCACAAATGTTTGGACAGTAGAGTAAGATAAGAACACAACTGATCAGAGGTCAGAAGAGTCAGGAATATACTCTTGAGTAGAAGCAACTGGTAGAAAGGCTGGAAAAGGAAAGAATTGGCATTCATAAGCAGGAAAAAAAGCATTGGGTCAATTTTGGGTTGTAAATGAAGAGAAGACCATGTGCTCTTGAGACCTCAGAGAGCTTCCTTATGGTTTCAGTCTTTATTCTCTAGTTCCATTCTCTGTATTTTTAGACTAATACATAAGCCACAAATAGAGGGGAGTAAAAAGAGAACTTCTATCTGAATACCTCCACTTGAGAGCAGTTCAACTTCTATTTTATCAAGTGAGCATCATTAGTACCTACTATTACTTTCGGATGAGTTTTGGAGAGTTCTAGCAGTCTGAGAAAGGCTGATAAGATGAGTATCAGTTAGTATCTCCAGTCATGAGATTCAACTTGAGAGGTGCCTTTTGGGTGCATTACCTAGGATAGATAGTGTTGTTGGAGGCTCTTAAGAAGTTTTGCAATCTATTTACTAAATTTTCCAAAGGTGCTTGTTACACAGTGTAAGGCTCACTATTTAGGAGTGTGTTATCCAGAAAAAGAGTTTATAAGCAGATGATACTTATATATTCCTTTTAATATCCTTCCTTAACTTCATTCTTTCACATTCACAAGAGCCCTTATGGGGCTTTTATGTGTTCTTTTCTGCTATTATATTCTTATTTCTATATCTTATATTGATTCTTAATACTGATAATGTTCCCTTTGAATTCTTTAGCATGCAGTTAAGGGCTAGTGTTGTATAGTTCTTGTTATACCCTAGCATAACCTCTTTTCTGCTTGATCCATATCAATAGCAAAAGGCATGACTATGGCATGTCTGTCTTATGGCCAGAGTATAGTGGACTCATGGACAACACATATAGCTTTAGGATAGGGTAACTAGTACAGGGTATAGACCAGCATGTATTAGTATATACTGGTTCTATATAAGTTTGTGCATCTTTGCCATCACTGGTATTGGTTGTTACAACAAAGATGCTATGCTGTCAATGAAGCAATCTCAATTTCAAGCATACAATACAGCTCCTTAGTGCAATGTGTAGCAAAATGTGGACCTTTATCCAAGACTACATATGTAGAAATACCATGCAACTTCCAAATGTGGTATAGAAAGAATCTTGCAGTACCCTCTGTTATGACAGTTGTGTGAGTTGGAATGAAATCCATCCTCTTAGACATGAAATATACTACTATTATTAATATATCATATCCTGCCGACTCTGGGAGTTTCACAACTAAGTCCACACTAATATTTTCCTATCTAGTGTTAGATACTGGTAATAGATGTAGTTTTCTAAGAGGAAAATATCAAGCTAGCTTAGTGTATAAAAAAAATCACACATGTTGACATACTATCTAATATGTCTGGACATCTGGGGCCACCAATAATTCTGAGAAACCAGTTCCAAGGTTTTTTACCTACTTATATGTTGAGCTATCTTAGAGTTATGATAGAGTACAACTACTCATTAGCAGAGGTTCACAATGTTTAGAATATAGACCTTATCACAAAATAAGAGCAGTCTATTGTTTTCTGACCATTCTGAAGACTACAATAACTTCATTACTAAATTATGGAGTTTATATGTAGTCCAAGCCTAGGCCACAGGTTTCATAGTCAATTTCCCTAACATATGTTTGTCAAGAGAGCCTTCTTCTCATCTTCCAGGGTAGTATCTTCCAATACTAAAGTAGTAAGAAATTCTAGCCTGAGAAATATTATGTTCTAATTGTCTTGAGAACCTGTACTATAGTCTGCTTGCCTTAACAATGCATCAGACTTACTCATGGACTTCTCTAGATAATGGTACAGCAAGAAGTTGAATTGAGCCAAGTAATTTTATCACTAGGCTTGTCATTAGTTTAATTTTTTTGTAGTCATGAAATACTCAAGGTTTTCATAGTCTACACAGATCTCAACCAGTGTTATAGCTCTTTATATAAAGTAATGCCACTTCTCCATTCTCCAATGCATAGATGATTACTAGCATTTTATTGTCATATATCTCATAGTTGTGTTCTATTAGAAAGAGGGATTTGCTAAGAAAAGCAACTGGGTGCTATTTACCATTTTTCTTGATAGCCTAAAAGAGCACTGCTCCAGTTGCAAAGTTAGACCTGTCTACTTCAATATAGAAGAGAGCAGAGATATATAGAGAGATCAATACTAGTATTATAGTGATGGCTTCATTAAGAACATCAAAGGTCAATTACTACATAGAGTTCCAGATCCAAGTGCTAGTGCTTTTTGTGATATTAAAAAGAGGGCAGGTAATATCTGAATAGTATTACAATTGATACCTCAAGAATGCAACATGGAGATGGGCTTAGGGTATGATGACATGATCGGCTGCACTGAAGTAGTCTCAGTCAGCACCTCATGTAGTAGGTGCTCTAACCTTGCTTTTTCCTTACTGTTTCCTCATGTCTTATGACTTGTTTACTTCATGGACTTCACATTGTTTCCTCATGTACTACTTGTATATATAGCATAGATACTATCCTGTATCCTTATGCTTTACCACTTATTAAATCTCTTTACTTCTTCTCAAGTCTTTGCCTTAGTGCAACCTGAGCTCTAGCTTAAGGACATAACAAATAGCTATATATGAATCTTTGGTAAAAATTAGTGAAGCTCAGGAGCACTTGTAAGTCTGTGATACAAACTAGTTACAAACTCCAGTAACTTTCATAGGGTCTATCTTGACTTAATCCTCTGAAATGACCAAACCTAAGTACTTAATGCATCACTTTTCAAACTCATGCTTTTTGGGATAAAGAAACAAATTGTGTTCAGCCAAGACTTCCAGGATTCTGCAGACTACTTTGTGGTGCTCTTCTAACATCTGAGTAAAGATCAAGATGTTGTCTAAGTATACTACTATAATCCTCCCTACTATGAGGTTCTAAAAGATATCATTTATCATAGTTTGGAAGGTGGCTGGGCTATTAATTATACTAAAAAACATTACCAGAAATTTGAAAAGTTCACAGTTTATAAGGAAGGTGGCCTTCTGCTCATTACCAGGCTTGATCCAGACATTGTTGAACCCTCAGTGTATGTCAAGCTTAGTAAAATACTAGATATCTTAGAGTTTTATGACAAGCTCAGAGATTTGCAGGAGTGGGTACTTATTCTTGATCATGACTGTGTTGAGGTTTCTGTAATCTTGTACCAAATGGAAAAAGCTATCATTTTCTTAATGAAGAAGACCAGTATAGCCATGGAGGATTTTAAGAGTCTTATCTATCTAGTGTGGATATTCTCAGCAATGAATATATCCAGCTTTGAATGCTCTGTAGTGAATAGAGAATATATCTTTGATGACTTGTACTCAGCATTAGGAACTAGTTTGATAGCATGGTTCTATTTATAGTAATCTAGAAGGGTGTTAAAATCTTCTTTCACAAAAACAAATTTGAAATATTGAATATATGAGGGTATAGGAGAAATATTGTTTATAGATTAGTTTCATCAAAAAGTCTCAAATAGATATTAAAATAGGTTTAATACAGCTCCAATATCAAGAGCAGAGAGTTCCAAGAGTAGTTGAATCAGGTGGAGGTAGAAACAGTCTCCTAACTCTTCTGTGTGGTTACTAGTCATCTGCAATGTTGTAGGGATATCTTTCAAGTTCTCAGCCAAGATAGAGAATGAGTCTGAGTAACAAATAGTTAGGACATATAATTAGTATTTCTTAGCCTTTCAAATATATTGACAACAAAAGTAGCATGTGAAACATCTTGCCATAACTACTTCTTTTTTTTGCCAGTTAACTTCATAGTTGTGTTACCTGAGTGTTAGAACTGCAAATGATAAACTTAATTTTCGTCTCTTTCTATTTTTTTACTTTTATTTTTATTTAGAGTTGGGGTTTAGCATGATGTTGCTGTCACTATTGCACATAAGTCACAGGTCACATGATGCTGTCACAGTTGCAGTCATACAATCACATATTACAGAAGGACATAAAAGATTTTAAAACAATAATGTCATACTATATGTTAATGGCATATAATATATATAGTCTTTAGAGTAGACTAGATTTCATGTAGTATGAACCATCAGTCTAGTATATATAAGTAGGATATACTATACTTAGGAACTTTATCAACTTCTCTTGTGATTAACTCAATCCAAGGTCATTCTTTTAACTTAACTTTAGTCTTAAGTTTATAACATTAAGCCAGATAAAGCCTAATATGAGGTTTTGTTTGTCTAGACTTGCTATCTCAATATATTTAAATATATCCAAGTTCTCTGTGAGTTTTTCTCTTTGCTCAGCAGTTGATTGTTAGATATCTAGTCTTACTGGGCATTTACAAACTATAGTTTACATCTTTACATTGATAGTACTTTCCAGTTAGCATAGGACAGAGTTTTTAGATAGTATCTATATTCATAGGAATGCTTGGTGAAAATATCATTATTAGTGGGCATGGTAGTGCTAATGTAATAGGAGACAGCTGTCAAGAGGTAGGAATAACTGACAAAATGTATGGAGCATAGAGATTGAATAAAGAAACAGAGGTAGTTTATTAAGTAAACTAAAAGACTTCATTGAATTGTCTAACTTGATCTATATGTTACAAAAGTATCAAACCATGTGGGAAAATCTGTATCTTCTAGTCTTCCCACTAGTAAGTGTAAGAGATTTGCTCCTTTGACCCTAGCACTACTGCCAAAGCCCACAAAGCTCCAGATTTTTTAGCAGATCAAACACCACTTCCAAAGCTCACAGTATCAGTCTTCTTAGCTCTACTATTCTCTGCTGCTAACTTCAAAGTTTGATCTTGACTATTGTTCTAACAATCTTATAAAGAGACCTACTATCCTCTCAAAATTTGAGTTTACTACACTGCTAAAATTTATTGTCAATCCTGTAAACCTCTTTGTTGTAACGACCACTTATCCAATGATAAATGATAGCACAGGGCAGTAAATCTCAAAGATGGATATAATGTGGGAAATTCACAAGAGAACTCAACAAGGAGCCTCTTCTTAATTAGAGTCCTATTTATACAAA
>Ga0157363_1005140_pt1:0-7500 | contig 12168 bp, 9 predicted proteins | sample AttsexASBM1_FD_111477 | JGI IMG/M metagenome (GOLD analysis project Ga0157363, IMG submission 111477) | Fungus gardens microbial communities from leaf cutter ant in Ribeirão Preto, State of São Paulo, Brazil - Atta sexdens ASBM1 | ecosystem: Host-associated > Fungi > Mycelium >...
ATTTGCAAATTCTTCCTCAGTTAGTTAAAAGAATGAAATTGGCTGATATTATGACAATACTAGGTAGCATAGATATCATTATGGGAGAAGTTGATCGTTGAAATGATAATTGATACAACAGAAATAGAGACTATCAATTCTTTTTCCAAATTGGAATCCTTAAAAGAAGCCTATGGGATCATATGGATGCTTGTCCCTATTTTGACTCTTGTATTAGGCATTACAATAGGTGTACTAGTAATTGTTTGGTTAGAAAGAGAAATATCTGCAGGAATACAACAACGTATTGGACCTGAATATGCCGGCCCTTTAGGAATTCTTCAAGCTCTAGCAGATGGGACAAAACTACTTTTGAAAGAGAACCTTATTCCATCTACAGGAGATACTCGTTTATTCAGTATCGGACCATCCATAGCAGTAATATCTATCTTTCTAAGTTATTCAGTAATTCCTTTTGGTGATCACCTTGTTCTAGCCGATCTTAGTATTGGTGTTTTTTTATGGATTGCCATTTCAAGTATTGCTCCCGTTGGACTTCTTATGTCGGGATATGGATCAAATAATAAATATTCCTTTTTAGGTGGTTTACGGGCGGCTGCCCAATCAATTAGTTATGAAATACCATTAGCTCTATGTGTGTTATCAATATCTCTACGTGTGATTCGGTGAGACCTAAAATTTCTCCAAATTCTTTTCTTTCTAGAAACAAAGATAAAAAGATTTGATTGACTATATATATTTTCATTTTTCTTCAGCATTTGAGTTGATGAGCTAAACCAGATAGTTATATGAGTGAAAGAAAACGGCTTCTAAATTTGCAGTAAAGGGGTTGAGTCTCATTTCCTATGTACAAGAATCAAATGGTGAAAAAAGTAAACATAAGTAAGAGATATTGTTTACCCCAAGATTGATGAATTGTCATGATAGCTTGAAGCGGGTTCAAAAGATCAACTGTATGGAGTTTTTACTGTCTATTACCATAGATGGATTTCCACAACGGGAGGTTGAAAGCAAAAATGAGTGGATGGTTAGGAAGACCAAGATACACAAAGGATTAGTAATTGAGATTATGTAAGTTATCCAAGAGGATATTTCTGTACATAAAAGGAATTCGAATTGGGGCTTTGCATTCGTAGAAATGATCAAGAAGTACTCCCCATGATTCTGATCCAGAGTATATTCCTATCCACTTAGTAAGTAAATAACTATCAAGAACGAAGTAATCTTTTACTTTGGTTAAAGGCCCTTTTTCTGAGAAAGGAGAATAGGAATGAAATAAAAAAAATCGAAATAGAAAGAAAAGAATCAAATTGCAAAAGCAAAAGGGAGGGATGTCTTTTTTTTTCTTCCTTTTTTCTTTTTTTTTATTCTTTCTTTCCTATAATTCAATTTTGATTTCGATTTAGAGAGATAAAATTTTTGTCATGATTCATGAACTAATGGACTCTCTAATTTTTTTCGTAATTGAAAATTCGAGGTTGAAATATATGGGATATTGCTATAAAGCGCATTTTTTTTATTTTATTTAATGATAAGGTTATTAATCAACAAAGAAAAATGAAAATTCTTAAAAGATGAGATCAATTCAGAAGCACTTATTTATTAGTTTTAAATATAGCAGACAGAATTCCATTGGTCTAATTTGGGACCTTAGGATAGATTTTTACTCTATCTGACAAACATATCAAGATAAAGAATAGGAAAGGGCCCTTAAATTTATTTGTGACCTCTGAGGAGCCGTATGAGGTGAAAATCTCACGTACGGTTCTGTAATAGCGATGGGCACAGTGATGTTATCATCGACTATGATTATCTAACAGTTCAAGTACAGTTGATATAGTGGAAGCGCAGTCAAAATATGGTTTTTGGGGGTGGAATTTGTGGCGTCAACCCATCGGGTTTATCGTTTTTCTAATTTCTTCTCTAGCCGAGTGTGAAAGATTACCTTTTGATTTACCAGAAGCAGAAGAAGAATTAGTAGCAGGGTATCAAACCGAATATTCAGGTATCAAATTTGGTTTATTTTACATTGCTTCATATCTGAATCTACTAGTTTCTTCATTATTTGTAACAGTTCTTTACTTGGGAGGTTGGAATCTTTCTATTCCGTACATATTTGTTCCTGAGCTATTTGGCATAAATAAAAGGGGTAAAGTCTTTGGAACACTAATTGGTATCTTTATCACATTAGCCAAAACTTATTTGTTTTTGTTCATTCCTATTGCAACAAGATGGACTTTACCGAGGCTGAGAATGGACCAACTATTAAATCTTGGGTGGAAATTTCTTTTACCTATTTCTCTAGGTAATTTATTATTGACAACCTCGTCCCAACTTCTTTCACTGTAAAAGACCAAAATATTCTAGATTCACGACTTGTCTCAAACAAGAGAAAGAAACAAGCATAAAATCTTTTTTATAGATATTCCAAATATGCTCCCTATGATAACTGAATTCATAAATTATGGTCAACAAACAATACGAGCCGCCAGATACATCGGCCAAGGTTTCATGATTACCCTGTCCCACGCAAATCGTTTACCTGTAACTATTCAATACCCCTACGAAAAATTGATCACATCGGAACGTTTCCGAGGCCGAATACACTTTGAATTTGATAAATGCATTGCTTGTGAAGTATGTGTGCGTGTATGTCCTATAGATTTACCCGTTGTTGATTGGAAGTTGGAAACTGATATTCGAAAGAAACGATTGCTTAATTACAGTATTGATTTTGGAATCTGTATATTTTGTGGTAATTGCGTTGAGTATTGCCCAACAAATTGTTTATCAATGACCGAAGAATATGAACTTTCTACTTATGATCGTCACGAATTGAATTATAATCAAATCGCTTTGGGTCGCTTACCAATGTCAGTAATTGATGATTACACAATTCGAACAATTTCGAATTTACCTCAAATAAACAATGAATAAACCCTTAATTTGATTCGAAAAAAATGACGAATTACGAAGGCTTAGTTCGGATCTAAAAAAAATGAGATTTTTGCTTGGTCAATTCAAACTAGTGGTTGCTTAATGAAATTCCTAGCTTAATTTAGATTGAAAACAAAACTGATTTCTATATTATAATAGTAATGGTTTCAAAGTAGATAAATGATATCAAAAATAGATAGGTTTAAACTACTCTTTCGACGAATAAAGAATTGATAATGGTCCAATAAAATAAAAGCATCTAAGTCAATTCATACCCATTACAATTTCATTCAATTAACAATTAAAAAGTATCATAAAAAATAGAAAAACTTCTTTTTTCCTGGTCAGGTCAATAAAGTCATGAAATTCTTCGTTTTTGATTTTTTATAAAAAATGGATTTATCTGAACCAATACATGATTTTCTTTTAGTCTTTCTAGGATCGGGTCTTATATTAGGGGGTCTAGGAGTGGTATTACTTCCCAATCCAATTTATTCTGCCTTTTCCTTGGGATTGGTTCTTGTTTGTACATCGTTATTCTATATTCTATCTAACTCCTATTTTTTAGCTGCTGCGCAGCTACTTATTTACGTAGGAGCTATAAATGTTTTAATCATTTTTGCTGTGATGTTCATGAATGGTTCAGAATATTACAAAGATTTTCATCTTTGGACCGTAGGAGATGGAATTACTTCGATGGTTTGTATAAGTCTTTTTATTTCACTAATTACTACTATTTCAGATACGTCATGGTACGGGATTATTTGGACTACAAGATCAAACCAGATTATAGAGCAAGATTTTCTAAGTAATAGTCAACAAATTGGAATTCATTTATCAACAGATTTTTTTCTTCCATTTGAACTTATTTCAATAATCCTTTTAGTTGCTTTAATAGGTGCAATTGCTGTAGCTCGTCAATAAAAAATTTCTATTAAAACTTGGAATTCAAATAAAATTTTGTTCTGTCTTATTACATTCATTTTCCTTCAATTCTATTTGAATTCCAGCTGTATAAATAGAAAGACTTTAGATCAATCTAGTACCAATATATTTCTTTGTTCCATACTTGTTATATACTAGTCAATTAAATTGGTTGAATTGTTGTTCATATTGAAAGGAGTCGAGATTGATAAGGAGTTGTTTAATGATTCTCGAGCATGTACTTGTTTTGAGTGCCTATTTATTTTCTATCGGTATCTATGGGTTGATCACAAGTCGAAATATGGTTAGAGCCCTTATGTGTCTTGAACTTATATTGAATGCGGTTAATATAAATTTTGTAACATTTTCTGATTTTTTTGATAATCGTCAATTAAAAGGAGACATTTTCTCAATTTTTGTTATAGCTATTGCAGCCGCTGAAGCAGCCATTGGACTGGCTATTGTTTCATCAATTTACCGTAACAGAAAATCAACTCGTATCAACCAATCAAATTTGTTGAATAATTAGTATTAATCATCTAGATTCTAATATTGATAAATCGATTTTAATTAGCATGTTTGCTATGTAAGGTATGATTCTTGTTTGTAAAACATAAGAAATCAAAGTATTTTGGCCTCTCTCATATCTCATAAACCAATCTCGAAGGGGGTTGATTAGAAAATTATGATAACTCATTGATTCATCTGGTATCTAAATATATGATTCGTTTCTAAGTTTACTAGATCGAAAATTTATAACATTCAAAAACGTATAGACCCAATGTCACATTCAGTAAAGATTTATGATACGTGTATAGGATGTACTCAATGTGTCCGAGCCTGCCCCACCGATGTATTAGAAATGATACCTTGGGACGGTTGTAAGGCTAAACAAATTGCTTCTGCTCCACGAACAGAGGACTGTGTCGGTTGTAAGAGATGTGAATCCGCCTGTCCAACGGATTTCTTGAGTGTCCGAGTTTATTTATGGCATGAAACAACTCGCAGTATGGGTCTAGCTTATTGATACGTTCGAGAAAACTCTACTTGAATCCATTTAATTTTTTTTACCGACAAACCTGTGCTCGAAAATCAAAATATTTTGAGCACGGGTTTTTTTGGTCCAAGTGTATCTTGTCTTTACTACGAATTATTTTCCTTGGTTAACAATAATTGTTGTTTTTCCGATATTTGCGGGTTCTTTAATTTTCTTTCTTCCCCATAAAGGAAATAGGGTAATTAGGTGGTATACAATATGTATATGTATTTTAGAACTCCTTCTAACAACTTATGCATTTTGTTATCATTTCCAACCGGATGATCCATTAATCCAACTAGTGGAGGATTATAAATGGATCGATTTTTTTGATTTCCATTGGAGATTAGGAATAGATGGACTTTCTATAGGACCCATTTTATTAACAGGATTTATCACTACTTTAGCGACTTTGGCGGCTTGGCCAGTTACTCGAGATTCTCGATTATTCCATTTTCTCATGTTAGCAATGTACAGTGGTCAAATTGGATCATTTTCGTCTCGGGACCTTTTACTTTTTTTCATCATGTGGGAGTTAGAATTAATTCCTGTTTATCTACTTCTAGCCATGTGGGGAGGAAAGAAACGTCTGTACTCAGCTACAAAATTTATTTTGTACACGGCGGGGGGTTCCGTTTTTCTCTTAATGGGGGTTTTGGGTGTTGCTTTATATGGTTCTAATGAACCAACATTAAATTTTGAAACATCAGTTAATCAGTCATATCCTGTGGTTTTAGAAATAATCTTCTATATTGGATTTTTTATTGCTTTTGCTGTCAAATCGCCCATTATCCCCCTACACACATGGTTGCCAGATACCCATGGAGAAGCACATTACAGTACTTGTATGCTTCTAGCCGGAATCTTATTAAAAATGGGAGCGTATGGATTAATTCGAATCAATATGGAATTATTACCTCACGCCCATTCTATCTTTTCTCCTTGGTTGATGATAATAGGTACAATACAAATAATCTATGCAGCTTCAACATCTCTTGGCCAACGGAATTTAAAAAAAAGAATAGCCTATTCCTCTGTCTCTCATATGGGTTTCATAATTATAGGAATTAGTTCTCTAACTGATACGGGACTTAATGGAGCCCTTTTACAAATAATCTCTCATGGATTTATTGGTGCTGCACTTTTTTTCTTGGCGGGAACGACTTATGATAGAATCCGCCTTGTTTATCTTGACGAAATGGGCGGAATAGCTATTCCAATGCCAAAAACGTTCACGATGTTCAGTAGCTTTTCGATGGCTTCCCTTGCATTACCGGGTATGAGTGGTTTTGTTGCCGAATTGATAGTATTTTTTGGAATAATTACCGGCCAAAAATATCTTTTAATTCCAAAACTACTAATTACTTTTGTAATGGCAATTGGAATGATATTAACTCCTATTTATTCATTATCTATGTCACGCCAGATGTTCTATGGATACAAGCTATTTAATGCCCCGAAGGATTCTTTTTTTGATTCTGGACCCCGAGAGTTATTTCTTTCGATCTCCATCTTTTTACCCGTAATAGGTATTGGTATATACCCCGATTTCGTTCTTTCATTAGCAGTTGACAAGGTCGAAGTTATTCTATCTAATTTTTTTTATAGATAATTTGGATGACTGAAATAAAAAAACCTATGTTTGTTTTTAAAAACATTCTTGGACAATGAAAAAAAGTCTTCTTTTTTTCTTCTCTTAAGTTAAGTAAAAACAATGAAATTGAACTACATATGGTAGAAAACCGTGTGAATCATCAATACAATATTTACAATATTTGATTCACACGGTCCGCATGCTGGTTCATACAATGCGCCGCCCGCTCTTGTATTTGTAATAACTTGTCTTGAATTCAATTAAATGTTGATGGAAAAGAACCATAACTATGTAACCCTATTCCTAATAGATTGACCCCAAAATAGCATATCCAAATTATAAGAAAGCCTATAGATGCTACAATTGCAGAATTTGCGCCCCGCAAATTTCTATGTGTTCGAGTATGTAAATAAATTGCAAATACGATCCAAGTAATAAATGCCCAAGTTTCTTTTGGGTCCCAATTCCAATACGACCCCCACGCTTCATTAGCCCATACCGCTCCCGAAAGGATTCCTATGGTTAAAAAAGTAAATCCTAAACTAATAACCCGATAACTCCAATAATCCAATTGTTGAATCAATTGGGACCTGTAATAATTTTTAGCAGAAAAAAACGAAGTATTTTCTAAAACATTTTCACCCAAGAAAAATGACTCGTTTAAAAAACCATTGCTCTTATAAAAAAGCTTTCTGTTTTTTCGAAATGTAATCACTAGAAGTGCTACTGATAATAACGATCCACATAAAGGGCTGCATAGCCCAATATCATCATACTTACGTGCATTATTAACCACTCAGATTGAAGAGCAGGTACTAATATTCCAGATTGGTGTATTTCAGTTAAAATACCTGAAGTAGCAAAGCCTTGGGTAAAAATAGCACTTGGGCCAGTTATTTTACTTAAAATTAAAACATTTTTTTTGAAATACGGAATTATATGAATAAGCGAGAAACTCCATGAAAGGAAAATTAATGATTCATATAAATCGCTTAGTGGGAAATGTCCC
>Ga0157363_1005141_pt1 | contig 12166 bp, 4 predicted proteins | sample AttsexASBM1_FD_111477 | JGI IMG/M metagenome (GOLD analysis project Ga0157363, IMG submission 111477) | Fungus gardens microbial communities from leaf cutter ant in Ribeirão Preto, State of São Paulo, Brazil - Atta sexdens ASBM1 | ecosystem: Host-associated > Fungi > Mycelium > Unclassified ...
ATCTTTTCGCCTCTATCATACTAACAGAAATGTTTTATTACATACAATTATTTACTTTGTTGATATGACTAACAAAAACTTTTTTTACTTTTTCATTAAAAACTTGTGCTGATCTCATCAAAATTTGATTATTCTAACCAAGACTTATAGATTTTAAATTTTAGATTAAATTTTAATCTAACCAAAGTTGAGTAAAAATAACCAAATTTTAATTAAAACATCACAATTTTTATTTTTCTAACCAAATTTATTATTTTAACCAATACTATTATAATAACTATAATATTAATTTAAATTAAATTTTCTTCTAATCAAATTTAATTTATTAAAAGAATAAAAATTTTAGAACGCAATTTTAATGTAAAAAAAAGTAAGAAAATTTTTATTAGTCACATATCAAAGTATAAATAACTGGTTATTGCATCGCTTTAACTCGCGAAAAGAATTTTTCTCACGGTTTGGTGGAATTTTGATATCGTGCAAATCTGTGCTATGATCTGAAGAGAGCGCTCCGGCAATGCGTGTATTATGCAAAACTCCTCGTGGGGGATGCAGCGTGTGGGACACCCTCGTCACGTACTGGCCATTACTGACATGGGGGAAACCTACGCCAGAATCGTGGTTCGGCCCGGATGAAGCCAGGATCGTTTGGATATTGACTTTTCCCGATGCGTCACGGATGACAAAAGATCCGGTGGGTCTATATTCGTTTACGACATTGCCAGATGCCCGCGATAGGAACCGGAGCCAGACGAATCGACTCGTTTACGCAGTAATGCCGATCACGGAAAGGCGACGAAGATTGAATGTTAGCACCCGGTCTTGTTAGGGGCACATGCCTCTTTATCTCTGTCCGTACGATTCAGCTTCAATTTTATAAAGCTCTCTTCAAATTTTGATAATATATATGAGAGCAAGTCAACTTGTAGAGAGAAGAAGAACCAAAGTTATTGAGATAAGTTATCGATGATAAATTTTAGCTATAATGCGTTCTATAATCATTACATATTATTAAAATAAAAAAGGAACGCACCCTTCCCGAATGATAGAACATAATGGAACATCTCCAATTGAATGAGAAAATTCAAGATAATACAATATTAAATATAAAGATCAGTATATCGCTATCCTTTACTTAAAAAAATGACATAATTAAAAATTAAGTTTCTAAAGAAATGAGAAAAACTGTATTTCAATTTGATAGAAAATTATTAACTGATCAAGTAATATAAGTAAAAAAATATATTCTTAACATAATCAAATTATTTTTTAAATTTTCTTTTCATCCTAAAAAATTCATTCTTTTAGATTTAATAGAATTCCAACGCATATTATTTTACATTTTTCTCTGTGTGGGTAAGTGAATTTGATCTCGGATATATACTGACGAACAAATATCGAGCGCGAAATTTCGTATTTGTTGGGCAAATATCATAAGTTTAATTGTTATAAGTAATGAACACTTAATTTGATCAAATCTGATCTATAGTGTTCGGTAAAATTAAGAGAAGAAACAAACGAAAGAAACGGCTTACAAACATGAATGTCCGAATATGTTCGCGTTTATTGTTCGTTCGATGTTCATTTGCTAAAGGTATACCCAGCTGAAGAGAAAAATAGATGTAGAATAAAAAATACAAAAGAATACAAGATTTAGGTTATGACCAATTCATATATATGATCCCAGGTAGAACATCACAATTAGTCATAAGGATATAATAGAACGTTATCATTGCGTTCATTCGAAAATGAACTCATAAGTGACAAATAAGAGCATGATAATGTCTTTATCCAGATAAAAAATTCAAGCTCGAGACGTAAGACGTCTTTTTATAAAAGCATCTTTAAAATGTCTTTAAGACATCTTGTGTTTTATTTTCATTCAGGCATGTGTGTTATGTATGTATTGTTGTGTTGTTTGACTTCTTGGGATTGTAATATTCGTAATCTGTGAAAAATCATATTACTGGTAATCCGTAAATTAATCTCCCGCAGAATTTCAGGCCAACCGTTGCAATACTGCAATCGTTATTGAATATTTCTTTTCTTCGCATGATCTCGTTATCTCCAAAGATAACGAAGATGCGACGATTATAACGCGCGATTAAACCAGAAATCTGCAAAGGATAATCCCGATTGCGCGCAATTTACCGTCGTGTATCTTTTATCAGATCGGAATTTTAGGAAAATTTAATTGCAAAAGTCGATGCAACCGGCATTCCCTTTCTCCGTATGATGCGGTATTATCTTGGAAGATAGCGAAGGTGTTCATCGTTGATGACGTTAACCGTTTCCAAGGAAGCGTTATCGGAGCTCGGCACCAGCACCTTCTACACGTGACGATCGACGAAGACACCGGTTGCAAAATGCAATGTCCCTTGTGGCCTTAGCTACTAGGTACCTCGAAACATAGCCGACTCGAGCGGCGACGAAAGCGATATCACCGCGATATCACCTCGCGCGTTGATACCACGGCGGATCAAAATAACGCGTTAGAGCGCAATGCGGCCGGCGAGAAGTAAAGCGAACGATGTTACTTGAGTCCCCTTGCACATGGAATATTCTCGAGTCTTGGTGATAACCGGTGCGATTAGAAGCCTTAGATTCGAAACCTTAAATAAGCAAACGTAAGACGAATGTTCGTACTTTTCGTATAATGTAACGATATCAGAAAATTATTCGTCTTTTAAAATTATCAAAAATTCTACATTTTTCTTATATCAAATAAGATAAATTATACACTGGCAAAAATTCATTTTAATACGTTTTTTTTTTCAATAGTTACTTGTTAAACATTTGCTTACAGTAAATACATGTTTATTTAACAACCATTGCAACGATGAAACTAAGTAATGCAGCAAAAAATTAGAATTTAGAAAAGTTTAGTTGATTTACTGTATATTATAGAAAATTTTTTTGCCCTTGACTTTTGACTTTTTTACAATCAAATTTAAGCAATCAAACTGTTTAACTTATATTTTGATTTAGTGGAGTTTAAAGTTAAGTTCTTGGGTAACCATTGTCGACAACGGAATTTGAAAAAGTTAAGCCGTTTTGAGAAATTATACGAATGGTCAATATAAATGATCGTTTTGTGAAATTATTAAGTAGTTTGTTATACGTTTGTTATACGTATTACTTAGGTCACAGCGTTATCTCTTATTGTAATAAAATCGCTTTTAAAACGATAAAATAAAAAACAAGAACTTTAAAACTTTATTTTTTATTGCTGAATGTCGTGTTGGCCGTATCCGATAAAAGACATGCTGAGCACTGGAAAGCATGCACTTAATGATGTACCTTTACAAACTTGTTATTTAATATGCCACGAAAATTAAAAAACGACTGAAACACGCTGTTTTAGAATCTAATTGACAGGCGCAAATGAAAAGTTAATTATATCAATGAACGGACTGTAATTCGCAATCACACTCGATATAAATGCGTGCCAAAAAGTACGCAGGCAAAAAGTCTCTGATACAGGAAATGCGCTCTTTCATTCGCCCACACATGGCTACTTCGATATATAGCTTACGTGCACGAATACTAAATCTAAGAAAAATGTCAAATAAGCTTTCCGTCTTCGCGCCCTAGTCTAACGGGTCCTGAAAAATTACTTGACACGTCATGAGCCCATTTGTTTGCAGCGGGCGTGATATGGAGGCGCGTGTTCAAGAGACCAGAGAGCCGGCCATCTCTCTCTCAGATCCCTTTTTCCTTCTCCTTCTCTTCGTCGGACGGATAACCCGCTCCATTTTGTCGCGAGATACTTTTCGGTAGGAAGCGCTTTTCGTCGCGGTGCGGCGAACGTGACCCGAGTAAGAGCCCACGAGATAAGCCGAGCGGGTAATAGCTTTCGGTCGTGACACTTGCGCCATGTTCGGAGTCCCGAATGAGATTCCGGAAGCTGGACCACAGCCACATTACTAGTGTGCTGTCTGGTACTTCCCCATATCCCCATCTTTGCGCACTTTCTACAAGAAAAATAGTTAAGCTGATGTCTTCCCGTGATATACAACACTCACGATCTATACCTATGTCAGAATGTATGTCGTCGGTATTTTCTTAAAAAAATTTTCTTAATAAAATAGAAAAACCAAACAAAATATTAAAATTGTTATAAGATTTATTTTTATAGCAATTTTAATATTTTCTTCAGTTTTTTTTTTATTTTATTTCCGTTTTTCCCAAGAAAACACAATGAGAATGCTTTAACTTATGGCCAAGGCTGTATATCATTTGAATTTTATAATAATTTATTAAATTTATGAGTTAACCCTTATCATAGCTTGGAAATAATATAAACAAACATTATAGTTTTCGCAATCACGCAATATAATTGCATGTCAAAAGATTCTTTCTTTCTTTTTCCCACTTTTTTCTCAACTATTTTTCAATTTCTGTCTCTGTTTTTGCATATCGATTAACATCGTTATCTGACATAATGCTTGATGCAGTTATATTAATGATCGTTTGACGCTTACGAATGGCTTTATCGACCACGTCAATTCGCCCACGTATTAATTCCGAATGGGGATCATCCGTTAGGAAAATCTCGCGAAGATTGAACGTCAGTTGGTGCTCTCCGAACACGCTGAGTGTATAGCACTCGCTCTTCCCGAGCCTCGCACGAGCTGACGGCTAATGCGACCTTATCATGCGTATGTAATGAAACCATTAGGAGGCTTACGTCAGTCCATGTGTTCCTTTACGTTGAATTAGAAATTTACCGTGTTCTTGCACGTTGTTGCACGCCTATCTTAACGTCGCCCCTCGGGCTGAGGAAGGACGAACAGAGAGAGACGAAGCGGCAGCCTACGTCAATAATACACCTATAAGCACTGGCAATCTTTCCCACATAAGCTCACACTTCTCTTTTTTAACGTCACCTACCTGATATCCTCAGAATTCTAACAAATGTTACTGCGCTATCACGCAGCCGAGGGATAACTTTTCCATAATCTTGACTGTATAGCTTAAGCAAAGAATCGTAAATACGTATAGGAATTCTGTGGCTCTTGTAAGATATATCTACTAAGAAAACTTTTTTTTTATATGCATTACACGATGAAAAGATTGAAATCGAGTATTTCTGATGAGGCAGAGCTTTTCAATTCGTAACACAATTGGATAACGAACCAAATTTGTCGAGATACATTTTAAGTGCATACGCTTCAATAATATATAGGTCTTTTATTAGATGCTACACTAACAAGATAATCAGAAATAAACAAATTCTTTAATAAAATTTTAGTTTCGACTTCAATCTTTTAAAAGTGATTTTAAACGATATTGCTTTGATTAAAATGAGAGTGTGTAAACACAATATTTAGATAATTAATAATATAATAGAATGACTCAAAAATTGCGGTCGAAACGTTCACTTGCTGAATAATATATGTAACATTTTACATATTAATGTTAACTCATATTAGTATTTATCTTCTCACTTAATTAATAATTTAAATAATTTAAACAATTTTTAAATATTTTTCACTTCGCATTCTTACTCACTTTTTTATTTATTTCTGAACTTTATTTTATTTTCTCAAAAATTTTTGCGATATACTTGGAGACCCGTTGCGGCACACCGGAAAAGTGTGATGGAGGATTAAATCTAGAAGAACCGATGAAAGAAATTCGCTTGTCGACGATTAATTGCTGCGACCGCGCGCGCGTTAATTGATCGGCGATCGATCGCGCGTGCCACGTACGATCGATTAACGCGCTCGATCTGTTTAGAAACGGGTGGCTCGGCCCATATCCGCGCGAGATTACAGCCGGTTTTCGCCGGGATCGTGACGCAAAAACTCGTTGATTGGAATCTTGGTAGACGTCTCGCAGGACACACGGTCGGTGAAGACTACCTGGAGAACCCGTCGTAGAAGCGGTTTTCTTTGAGGTTTCCTGCACGCCGTCCCGTGCTGACAACACCCGAAACGCTTTGATTCCGGCCGAACGAAGGAACGGCGCATCGCGGCCTTGCCAATAAATTATGGAATATTTATTGGCCTGCGATTCCCCTTATGATCGGAATCGCCGACCACACCACGTCGCGCCGTCCGGTGTCTCGTCTCGACCGCATTGCGCCACCGGTCGTAATTTCCGATCGCTGCACGCTTCCAAATCTGATAATGTCAATAAGGAATCCGCAAATACTGTATCGAGGAAGAAACTTAGGAAATCTAGGAAATCGAGGACCCAATGATTAAATTGCGTAAATTTATTATAACGGTAATCTCTTTACAAAATTTCTTTCGAGCAACTTCTCTCTCTTCCTCCTTTTCTCTCTGTTTGTTCTATTGCTTTGCAGAATTATGAAGTAATATTTTTTCCGACATACGAAACACTTCTAATTTTATGATTTTTTATATACACAATCTAGTCCAGAATTAATTAGATACCTACGTTCATTTATTTCGATTTATTTAATCTTTCTAAATCGAGCGCTAAAGGCCTTTCTTTTGTTCTTAGATCGGTTCATTTTCTGGTTAAATTATGATTAGACTTAACTAATGATAGTGTATTTTTTTAACTATGCTTATAATCATTGAATTAACTAGTTTTGTAGTAACTTTTAAAGCGATTTTTTAGTGATTATCATAGTGATAATCATAGTCTGAAAAACACTATTTTCACATTAAATCTAAATCATATATCAATCAAAAAATTATGTTTATTTACAACACAATCTCACCCACGCACACATATCTTCGCATTTACGTACACTCATGCACGTATATACTTTACTACAATCTTGTTTTCTTATTATTATTATTATCATTTTATTTCATTGTTATTATTTTATCTTACCTTAATCTTATTTTATTTCTCTTATATATATCTAATGTGTTTATTAGTAGTTACAGTAATATGTTTACCTCATGTAATGATGTTCTCCGAGTAGAATACATCGGAAATAATAATAATATTATAAGGACATATAATTATATCATAATAATTTTATTTGTTACTTATAAATTCATTTTTAAGTATTAAATGCTATAATAATTAAATGAAGCATATATTAAGAAATACTTAAAAAAAAATTTTTAAGAGTTTTTCGCAGAAAAAAACGTTTAGTTGAATTATCCGGAATTCTGATGAAAAATGAATGAATTCTAGTAGATTTAACTAGAATTCATTCATTTTTCATCAGAATTCCGGATAATTCAACTAAACGTTTTTTTCTGCGAAAAATTCTTAAAAATTTGTTTTTAAGTATTTCTTAATATGTGCTTCAAATATTTTCTATTGATATTATTTTCTGGTATATATTCTTTATATTAATTGTAAATGTTAATGGCCACACAGTCCTTCTCTCACCTAATAATCAAAATTTCAAACGTTTCCTTTATCCATTAATTTTTCACGCTCGAGGCTCCGCATATATCAAATCCATCACGCGCTTTCCTCCTTCTGCTGGGAAAAGGAGGAATGAACTTGTAGACTCCCTTAGCTTCCCATAATCCTGCTACATAATAGCTATGCCCGTGACATAAACGCAGCAGCACAGTTAAGGCATACAACAGGCACGCGTTTCACACTTTATACTCGTACTTTCCGTCTCTTCCATATCATTTAAGAAATCTGCGCTGGCGGCATATAAAATTACGAGCGGGGGGGGGGGATATGCTTATATTCGAAGCACAACCGCACGAAGTAGTAAAGAAACAGAAGAGAATGAAAAGGAGAGAGAAAGAGGAAATAGCGTTGAATTGAAGGGCCGAGAAGGGGAAGCGAACGCAGAGGGCGGAAGCGGCTGTACTTCGAACGATGTGGAATGAAGGCCCGGGGTAGAGAGAGAGAGAAGAAAAAATGTGATTTAAAATAATTATAAACGCATTACTCGGCCGGTCGGTCTGCCGAACGCGGCCGGGTAGACGAGATTGTAATCTCCATGATTTGTTATGCCATTGTTGACGCCTAATGAGGCAGGTAGGGTGCGTATATATACGTACCCGCGGACATCTTCCATTGCTCCAAGTCGACCGTATGCTTTGGAGCAAGGTTTATCGGACCGTGCAGTCCAGTGGCGGATTTACAGTCCCGAGAAACGAAAGAATGTTTAGAGATCTCTTTTCTCTTCTTGTGTAATCCAGAGCGAATTTAACATTTTATAACAGCCAGACTTGTTACGTAATAAAATTAAATCGAAAGATTAACACATAAAGTAACAACAACATATATGGATCGTTGTTCTTAATGAATTGATCTTATAATAATTACTAATTCGAAACTCGTTTCAGATTTCCAAGTATTTACATACTTCAAAATTCGCGACATATACCGCTACTTGAAAGAATTTTTCTTTTTTATTTCTTTCTTTATTTTATAATTTTTTTATTACTTATTATAAAACAATATATATCTTATTATATTATCTTATTATAAACATGTTAATTTTGTATATGTATTTAAAAAAAAACAAACCACTAAAGGTGGCAACTACACAAATTTTATATAGAATTAATGTACATAATATTATATTATAAATAATAAATAAACTATTTTAAGACATTTAAATATATATATATATATATATATATATATATATATATATATATACATTAGTTCTACATATAAAATTAGTTGTCTGTGTTCTTCTCTATTATTTTAATTATAAGAGTTATTCAACTTTTATAATTGAAATTAATTTTATAGAATTAGTGTATTTTTCTCTAATCGTGAGTGCATTAGAAAAGACATTGTATCTCTTCAGATATCTGCTTACTATAAAAAATTACTGTAAAAAAATTGCAATAATTATGTATATAGTGCAATAGAATAGCAATAGATAATGAAAGTTATACCATGATGTTTTGAAAGTTAGAAAATACACTAAGAGAAAAGTATATCTGCATATGCGACTAAAATTGCATAATAAAATAATCATAGTTAGGAACATCATTTTTATAGTTATTATTATAATGTTAGTAACAATAACCTATTGTATGTACAGTTACAACATTTTATAGTATAATTATATACAAATATGATTTATATGTAAGATACAATTAGTTGAATGAATACATATTATAGTCATTATGATCATAATTTAGTGTTCAAGTTATTATAATTCATATTCAAAACAATTATAAATTTATGATTTTCCCAAAAAATGACTATAAATTATAGTTAAATTATGATTATTCCAACCAGTTTTTTCTCTCAGTGTACAGTTTAAATAAGAGATTATCATAGCATTAAGGCTCGACGCCGCGCTAACAGAGCGGCGCGCTTATCGAAAAAAAGGAGCTGCTCGCTCTTGGACTAAATACGTCCGCGCAAAACGAGATATTCGATTTTCCGCGGGAGTGTTAGCGGTGCAGGGAGTTGCTAGCGAGTCGCGTGCCAAAAATGTGCCACCGCGTGCGAGAAATACGTAAGTACCGTTTTAAACTCGCGCTCCTAGAACGAGCTTTCCTCGGTTAATCCGTCCTGCGCACCAAATATCCGTCGTCAGGCGAACACATCGAGAATAACAACATACGTACTTAATACTCACCGCTTCAGTATGCTCCAAGAGTCGTTCAGAATAAATCTTAAAGACGACAGATTCCATGGGTCCAATCAATTCTGAGAAGATCACCGTTAAGCACAGCTTTCAAAACATCAATCGGTCATTCCCAATCCCAAGGCTACTATCTTCATAACAGAGCACCGTTAAAAACGCAGATGTAACGTTTAAATCGTTTATCTGATTGGAAGGTTGATTGCTGGATACGTTTGCAGCGATCCTATAATTCTAAGAATAAATAAATAAACATGTAGTTCTGCTGCGACTCTTTCTCGTCGAAGGTGCGATACAGTCGCCATCGCAAAGTAGTACATCGTCTCGTTTCCACGTTCTCGTTGTAAACGCAACGCTCACTGACCCAACGCAATCTTTCGAACGGTCATAATTATCAATCGTGTTCCGAAGTGTGGGATACCTTCCGAGAAATATTATTACTCTCTGGTCTCGCGAGTGTTTTCGTAATCGCATTTGCGACATATACATATGCAATACGAACGACTGATCAGTTCGCTACTATTACGAAATTTATATCCATGATGGTGTTTCCCAATTTTGTTTGATTTATAGAATTTTTTGAAATTCACTAAAAGATCGTAAAGTCACTAATTGCAGAGGCTGTCATGCGGAGATGAAAAAATAGATTAGAAAATGATGATGAAAAGTGTAATAATAATACATAAAGTCGATTGATTAATCGCCTTAATCGTGTAATTAAGTAAGCTACTAGATAAACTCGCGCGTTTATACAGGGAAGATAAATTATATCTAAGAAAACACAGCTGCTTCGTGCGTTATTATTATCGGCTGCAAACTTTACAGTTAACTTTCTATTCGCGTTGGTTTCAAGTTTCAAGATTAAATTAATCGGAGGAAAACGTTCGATCCTTATCGATTTTGCGCAAAATATTCGAAAGAAGAAAATGCCGAATGCATAGGGCAGTTGTGAGAAGATTTTGCGAAAAAAGGGAGTACGTTCTCGGTTCAAATGAAGCGGATAGAATCGCCGGGGAGATTTATGCGCCCCCGATAAAATTCAAACGGGCAAAGAGTTTCGGTGCAGTCACGTTTACGAGCACCGAAACCAGTTCTCGAGGAGGTAGGCAGGCGGACATCGTCGCGTAGTTACCTATACAGTTCTGGTCCGGGTAACGTACAAGCTAGGACAAGGGCCTGTGTGTGGATCTAAGAGAAGTAATCCCGCCGCGGGCACTAGAAAAAGAAAGAGAGAAAGAGGAGCCAGAATCCCCCATCTACGATCCGATGAAATGATAAGCTGCTGTGCGTCGTAAAACCATCGATGCGCCGTTTTTTCTCCACACGGTCCTCGTGTATCGCCACCTTAACTCTAAATTGCGCCTCTGTGTCGTCTTGAAACTTGTTAATTGCTGATAGTTATAGATTAAGTGATTTAAGAAAGGAAGAGAGAGAGAGTTAATCTAAATTCCCCAAGACTCGATGTCCTTCGGTTAATATAATTAGTGTTAGTCAATTATTATAACCTGCGATTAGATCAGTTAGAAAGCGCGGAGCAATATAATTTGAGAATTACTCACTAAAACTACTAGAATTAATTGCCGCGATCGATATCCCTTTTCTTTTACGACTAATTTCACAAAAATGAATTAATAATCGTCAAATTAATTTTATTAACTTCTATATTTGAAGTAGAATTTGAGTTAGAACGACAACCGAGATTAATAAAATGACGATAAAAGAGAAAGAGAAGAGTTACGAAGTCCATTAAAGAATTCTTATCTGCAATGTTTGGCATAAGAAACTCATATATCTATCTAAAAAACGCGTACATTGCAAACGGCACGTTCCAGAATTGCAGTAGAGCGTCGTGAATCAGAGCTTCCAAATGCGTATTAGAAATTGCTCGAAACGAAGGTTCCTTTCTTGGTCATCCTTTTCTTCATATGACTTTGGAATTTATCGCGCGGATGTATATGCGAAAACTGTTACGCTCCGTGTCGGCGGAACGAGTGGTCTTCGTCGATTTTATTGACCACGATCGCCTCCTTATCGAGACGATAGTCGATTCTCTTTGTGGGTCTCGCGCACGTATGGCGACATACACGCGGCGCGCATAAATGCGCCGTTGCATAAATTATCCTCGATCGGCAGCGAACGGCCGCGGTTACTATAAATTAACGTTATCGGGGTGTTTACATTACTTTCTTGTTGCACGATTAGTAATCGCGCAATAAGAGTACGGCGAACAAATCAGCCGTGCGAGGCGGGACGGTCCGATACCAGCGGCAAATGCGTATTTATTGCCTGAGGAAAGCACGATAGAAACATAGTGAGTTGACGGAGAAAGAGGTCGGAACAATGAACTTGCCTTTTATAATAATCTCAGCCCGCGCCGAGAGCTGCTGATCCGTATGTGCGTTGGAAAAGTGCATCCACTTAACCAGATATGACGAGATCGCACGAATTTTTTGTTTACGTCTCCTCTTCTTATTACATTTCGTTCTTTTCTTTTATTGAATATCTGCGCAAATCGACTTACGATGGCGTGATGAGTATGTAATTAAGGATGATTTATATGAACGGTGAAGTAACTGGTAAATATAAAATGATAAGATTAAAATATAAGTAAGTACGATAGCAGGAGAGTGGGATAGATCATGGGTGAAGTAA
>Ga0157363_1005142_pt1 | contig 12165 bp, 17 predicted proteins | sample AttsexASBM1_FD_111477 | JGI IMG/M metagenome (GOLD analysis project Ga0157363, IMG submission 111477) | Fungus gardens microbial communities from leaf cutter ant in Ribeirão Preto, State of São Paulo, Brazil - Atta sexdens ASBM1 | ecosystem: Host-associated > Fungi > Mycelium > Unclassified ...
GTTTAGCAATATTTTCAAGGTTCTTGGGAATTGAACAAGACTCTACTGTATATTGTGCTAAGAGAAAGTGAATTTGCTCTACTCTTTCTTCTCTTGCAATGCATACTAAGTAGCTAGTGATAGTTAGCTTAGCTAATTTACCTACAAAAGGTAGAGTATCCATTCTATCTCTATTATCAACAATGATTGGATGTTGGCCTTTTTACTAAATATTATATGAGATTCCATTTATTTCAACAATGTTATTATATGATGTTAGAGTGATTCTTACTCACTAAAGATATTTGTGAATATAGTATGAAAGATGAGATGGAAGGTGTAAATTAGTGGATATAAAGTGGAAATAACTTAGAAGTGGTGTTATGCAGATAATGACCTTAGCTTCAATAGAAAACATTGCACCTAGCTTAAGCTTGTCACATAATCATATTTCAGAAGAGAAAGATTTGGAAAAAACTTGGGATGAGTGTGGCACAAATTCAAGTTAAGTATCAAACTAAAGAATTACATATGGTGGCTATCATTCTTAAATACAAGAAGTCTTTTCTAATAATACTACTACTGTATATACTCTGGGTTGTTAAGTACCATGAAATTATTGTTTGGAACTTCATGGAATTGATGAGGAATAAAGAAGTTTTAGTCCTCAGGTTGATGGGTGATTGGAATAGAGCATGATTTGTACTAGAAGAGGGTTGTCACAAACTTCATTCAGCTTGTATCTCCATAACTAGTAGACCAATTTTCACAAACTAAGTTGTAATGGAAAGCCTAAATGAAGGCTATATACACATATGTGGGATGTACAAAAGCAACAACAAACAACTGAGATATCAGACTATCAGTAACTGTAAAATTTTCATTGGCTATTATCTCATGAATGGCTAAACAGATTCATATGATTGAATGTGCATTGGAAAGCACTCATCAAATGATTTCTAATGATATATTATACATCATATGGAGATCAGTATTCATATAGATACAAGCATATCAATGTAGTAACATAATTAGTTACCTTTTAAAATTAGCCTGACATTTGCTATGACAGATGACAGCCTCATTAGGTATGAGTTTTGATCATATGATGAAAATAGCTTGTGCATAGACCATCACTATTTTGTATAAATACTTCTGTATCTGAGGATTAGACCTCAGACTTAACAACATCATTTATCATCAGTTTTCATCAGTAATCATCAATCATTATCCTTCATTATCATTGACATTTGTATTGATCTTAATCATCATTGTCATTATTGAACTTCTGAATCACTCCTAAACCTCTGAGAGTGCACCCAAGGTTCAGATATCACAAATAAATGAGTAGTTTATTTTGTGATAAGGGTGAAAGGGTGCAGATGTCAGATGTGGTTGGATGGTATGTGATATATGGGTAATCAACTCTATTTATCCTGAGCAGTAGATTATCAGAGAATTTTTGTGTATTCTGATATATTCTCCATGACTTCTGACAGGCATTTTCATGTTTATTGTATGCCATATTGGAGTTGGAAAACCTCCCCTTGGTTGTCATAAATGATTACACAGAATATTGGTAGAATGCTCTTGTTCTCCATAGATTTCCTTCTCTAAAGGGTATCTGAGTTTGATACTTAGATCTCCTCAATTTAGAACCTTCTTAGAGTGTCTGCAAAGCAGGTCATGAGGGTTGTTGAGAGCTAGGAGGTCACATCTCAATATCAGAGTCAACATCATCAACCTTTTTAACCTTTACTGTGGGCTTTTTAGATACTGGAGGAGGTGAGGGAGATGAAGACTTATGTTATATACCTATCCAACTACATCACAGATAATACTCCCCAAACATCTGATCTGCTCAAAACATCTGTGGAAGAGGGTATCTTTTCTTTTCTACCTACCTGGTTTCTTTTCATGTTCAGTCACTCCATTACTGATTACATGGTTCCTCATGATCTCCATAGAACACTGTACTCCATTTCCAAGGACTTTAGTATACCCAGAGTAGTTATCTATCTTCTCCAATCTTTGGATAGTTTTTGTACTAATATTTAAGACACATAGATACTATGTAGTTTTTTTAGCTTGAAAATCAACTAGTGTAGTGCACTGTTCTGAGTGCCCATGCTCAGAAGTCCAACTTCCTTCATGTTCCACTTCCTGGTGAGGCAGTAGTTAGTATAACAACTGTTATCCCTTAGTCTCAGTCTGGTCACTAACAAATCCTGTTCTCCCATAGGCCAATGAGGTAAGCACCCACCATTCAATTCATGGCTTGATCCCACACTGGGTACTGCACTCGCCACTTGACTATCTTGCTTATTTTAAGGGAAAAGTTCAGGATTAAACTGCAATCGTGATGAATGCACATATCGTTCTAGGGTTTCTGCCCTTTTGATCGGCACACCATATCAAAACTGTACTATCAAGAGACTCCTACCTGAACCCATTCGTACACTTCGTACTGCATCTATTGCTCTTCTAGTATTCAATGCGGAGAGATGTTGTAGTATAAGCTGCATTTCATATTCTAAATAAAGATGTGTGGCAATACAACTATAACAGATGATTCTATCATTTTTAGGTAGGGAAAGGAAGTAATGGGGTAATTAGGATTAGGGTCGGAGCAGCAAGATTATGAGTCAAGCACCAGTGATATTCGTGGAAGTGAAGTAGAAATATTGAAATGTTGAGGTCCCATCAAAATAGAGACAGAGAGCAGAGGGGAAAGTTGAGCGATATAAAAGATGCAGTGACAGGTAACGCAGCAACGATTGTCGCTTCCAATCCTTCTTCACTTTTTCACTTCTGTTCTCACTTTAGTCAATTGCCCATCTTCGAGCCTCTCAAGTTTCTCTGGAGTATCTCCCAACCGTTGTCCGACCTTAACTTTCTCTCCAGCGCCGACGACAAACTGAAAATCGCTTGGTGCCTCGAACACCAGTACAATCGTACTCCCAAGACAGAAGCCACCCATCTCTCGAGCACGCTCCAATGGCTGTCCACGAAGTATGGGACTAGCCATCGAGTACACAGCTTCCGAATAAGTGCCGACTGGCGGTAAAGATCCTCTCTCGTTGGTTCTTAGATCCTTGTCAAAATTGATTTTGATCGATCCGACGTTTGTAGCCCCGACGGGAACCATAGAGAAAAATCCATACTTCCACCGACCGAGCAACGAAACGCGTTCATTGAGTATAAAAAGATTCTTAAGTCGCTTAGCAATGTAGGGGGAGACAGAGAAGAGCTCGCCGGTAAAGTGACGCCGCTTCTCAACGACCCAGGCCGCGGGAGAATGGAAACGGTGATAATCTCCTGGGGCGAGGTAGATAACAGCAAAGAAGAGGGAATGACCAGGCCGAAGGGATTTAACGGAGCTGGCGGAAAGACGACGTTCAAGGGTAGGTTTGATACCCATTTCGTGAGCGACATTGGCATCGTGCTTAAGCGTTTCTGTCATGTCACAGTCAGGTTCAACGACACTAGCGTCTGTCAGGTCGCCGAATTTGAGGGGTTTACTGTTATTGGAGGTGGCGTTGTTGGGTGTAGATGTGCCACTAGTGGAACCAATAAGCTGGTCGAGTGAGTATTCGATGCCATTTAGGTTGGCAAATTCCTGATGGTTGATGGTCTCCGAGTCTGGGTTGTGAAACTGCACAAGGATGCTGTCCGGACTGTCCGGCCATTCCACACCCAATAATGCATCCAATGAATATGTAATTCCTTTGACTTGTTCAACCTGTACGGGGCCCAGGAGTTCGCCTGAGTCACCCCCGTTTACGTCGACTCTACCGAAATGAAGCATACGTCCATCTGCTGGTGATACGAGCAGGGCGTCAGCCACAGGGCGTGAGCCCGGTTTGAGTCTGCGATAGAAAAAGTCGCCTAGGGAGATGTATGAGGGTAGATCATATTCAGCCTCTTCTAAGTTGCAGCCAAAAGTGTAAGCAAAGAGTTTAAAGCCATAAGGACGGAGCCAGACAGGGAGTTCGAGAGAGTTGACGTAGCCCCAAAGACGGGACATGCTGCGGAGGGGGAGTGTGCCAAGAACATGTACCTAAGGAATTCGTTTTCATAAGAGAGAAAATGGACACAAAGAACATAGAGATACAGACCTGCCATGGACCCTTGAGGCGGATGACCTCTTGGCCATTGTCGTCCAATTCGACCTCGGCTGATGATTGCCTTGACTTTCGCTTGTATTGTATGGCGACAAGTAGCAAGGCGCCAACAGCAATTGGCAAGGGGTACCATTTCGTCGGTGTCTGCGTCCAAGCAGTCATCAATCTGCCTGTAGTGACATGAGGGAGGCTGGATGACTAGAGATCAGATAATAATACATACGATACAGCGGAATGCCAGTTCCAGGCGGGAAACTTGTAGTGTCACCAGACGAAGCACTTTGGGTACCATTTCTTGTCGTCGAGTATGCCCGTCGAATTCCCAAGCGAAAACGCGAGCCCCTGACGGACCGTAACAGTTCAGAAGTCTTGTTTGCACCATGTATCCAGCACCGACGGAATGCTGACGGCGTATGTACTGGAGAGGCATTGGGGACCCTCGAAGCAGCGTACATAGTTTCGGTCCTCGACTTCAAACTCACCTAACTTGAGTGACCGTAACTAGTATTTGTCAGCTACACTCTACTACTTGTGTCATGGCAAGCATATCAACTCTCTTGACTCTCCCACAAACTTCAAGAGGTCTGACTGAGTTGAAAGTTACTGTCTTTGAAACGTATTCAAATGATCCTGGGTCGGCATCTCCTCGTCGAAAAGTCCCTCGCTTGGACACCGACTCTGATTCTGCCTCTGCTTCCAGGTCCCAGGCCGCTGTTCCAGGGAAACTTGCTCCTGGAATCAAAAAAGGTGGTCCGATGACAATCCACTTTGATGGATACGGTCTGCGTAAGCTTTTGATTTTCTCCAAACCCAGCTGATATCCCTTATCTTGCTATGGTGCAGTTAGCAGACCCGCCTCGGGAGATAAAGAACTCTCTCTTCTGCGTCATTGCATACGTGTCATACTTGATCTAGATCAAGTCGAGGTTATTCCCGCTACTAATCACACAATATACCTGGCCTGTCGTACAGTCGTCAGCATTGCGAAGCGTGGCGAAGGTTTATATGACGTCCTTCAGATGGAATTGGAGAGATACATGAACACACTTGTGAAATTATGTACTCAGACAGGCCAAAAATCAGTCGAATGGATCAGTTTCTTTGCGTCAACTTGTACATCGTTCGAAATGAGAATTGTGAGTCCTTTCGACTGCTCTCACAACTCTGTTCTGAAGTCAACTGTCCAGAATTCACTGGTGTCATTGCTAACGTATCTGGACCAAGAATACATCGTCAGGAACAGCGCCCTGAAACATATCCGTTCCACAGCATATGCCACTTTCAGGGAATTAATCTTCGGAAATTCTATAATCTTGGAAAATCTTTACGGGGGATTGAAGGACTGGATCGAGAGCGAGCGTAACTCGAAGTATGTGCTTTTCCTATCACTATGTTCTGTTATCCTAAGATTCATCCTTCGCAGAGCCCCTCATCTTCATCGCGGGGAAATTCCTCGTCTTATCAGTCTGCTCGGCACTCACGGTCAATACGACAAATTCGAGAGATATTATATCTTACTCGCCCATGACTACTACTCTTCGGAATCCCAGCGACTCTCGAAAGAACAACAGAACGATCCCTGGTCCTTCTTTGAGCACGTACAAGCCAGGATTAAAGAGGAAATGGAAAGGAATAAAGAAGTTCTTCCTGCGAGTAGTTGGGGGCTTCTCCGAGAGACAACCGAAAGGGCGCTTTGGAATAATAGATTAGATTGGCTTGCAAACCACAGTACGTATTCTTTCAGCCTCGGGGTTTAATCTAATCGAATATGGCTTTGCAGCTATCGGAACGTATATAGAGAGAGGTGACATAAACTCCTTACAGACCATGTATAATCTCTTCGGACGCGTTGGTGATTTGAAAGTCTTGTGTTCTGCATTCCAGAAGTACATTGCCGTGAGTCTAGATTGAACTTTTGCAGTTGAAGCGATTGCTAAGAACGCGCAGACAAGCGTTGTGGATATCGTTGGAGACGCAGAGAACGATGACGGGATGGTTGATCGCCTACTCAATCTCAGACACCTTGTGATCAATACTACTGATCAAGCATTTCTGAAGGTCTCCACCTCCGCCGTCAATTCAACATCATCCCACCTTAAGCGTCCTGACAAGATGTTTCAAAATGCAATGAGAAGTGCTTTCGCTACGGGTTTCAAAGCGCGTCACAGCAAGCCTGCAGAAATGATCGCTAGATACCTTGATAAAGCAATGCGAAAGGGACAAGAAGAGAGAAGTGATACTGATTTTGACACTGCCTTGACAAACGTTCTCGAGCTATATCGTTTTTCAGAGGATAAAGATGTATTCAGAACGTTTTATCACCGGAGCTTAGCGAAGCGCTTGCTGCTGGGCAAGAGTGCATCAAACGACTTTGAGATCAGCATGCTGAAAAAGATGAAAGAGAGTGAGTAGCTAATTTGTTCTCGTAAAGTTCTTGTTGATCTGGAATGATGAGATCAGAATATGATCCAGAGTTTGGTATGGGCGAAGACATGTTCAAGGATTTAGCGCTTTCAAAAGAAAATATAGATGATTATCACTCTAAGCTGGATGATGATAACCCCGATAGAAAGTTGAACGTGATGGTATTACAACGTAGCGCGTGGCCTTTCAGAGGCAACGACAGCATGCCTGACAAAAACGGTGAAAAAATTGGCAGTAAGGACGATCGTTACTTCAAGGATGTTGATCTTCCTCTGGCCGTAAGATATCCTGGTTTTCTGGATATTTATCTTGGTTGATCCCGTTCTGCAGTTGCAAGAACAATTAACCAGGTTCTCGAAATACTACCAAGGCAAGCATTCTGGTCGTAAACTAGATTGGAACCACGGACTCGGAACTGCGATCCTCAAGGCAAGATTTGCAACTAGTGTGAAGGAATTATCCGTCAGCTTGTTCCAAGCTGTAGTTCTGCTGTTGTTCAATGAATCGCCCGAAGTATCGTTTCAGGATATCAGAGCATACGTGCAAATGAGTGAGTGCTGGCGCTTTTCCTCGATGCTACATGTGCTAAATCACTCGAGTTTCAGATGACGCTGAGTTGCGAAGGACACTGCAAAGTCTCGCTTGTGGTAAGAAGAAGGTGTTAAGGAAGATTCCACCAGGAAGAGATGTCGATGATGACGATGTATTTCGTTTCAACGCCGATTTTATAGACCCCCGATCGAAGATACACATCAATTCGATTCAGGCGAAGGTTTCAGTACGCACTCGATCCTACTATTTTCGATTCCTTCGGCATTGATGTTATGTCGTAGCTCGAAGAATCTAAGAAAACAAATGCAGCAATTGAAGGTGATAGGAAGATGTACCTTGATGCGGCTATCGTGCGTATCATGAAAGCAAACAAAACGATGACGTATGAGAAAATCAAGACAGCAACGATTGACGCAGTGAAGAGCCATTTCGCCCCGCAGGTGGAATTGATTAAGCAGAGGGTAGATTACCTCGTTGAGGCTGAATATCTGGAGCGAGATAGAGCTGAGAGGAACAAGTTCCGCTATGTGGCTTGAAGTATCTTCCGCATGCGATACATAAAATAAAACAGTCCACTGGGTGTTTCAGGAGTGGAGTAAGCTAAGCAGGTGTGGCGGTCTACGGAGTCCAGGATTCACGTGCACAAACAATCAGTGATGCCTACCAATTAGTTCTGTCATGAACATCCTCGGTATCTGAGAAAAGTTTTTACAGAAAACCTGAACGCGATACGATCTTTCATCTCTAGCTCGTACTCACAGCAGCGGCGCCCAAGGAAGTGTCGTGCTGAGGACATCAGTCCGTTTGCTCCTTTGGAAAGGGATCCGAATTCATTGTTGAATAATTTCAATTTCAATACCGACACTTCAGGATCTGCGAGTATGCTGCGGTATAGTTCAGTCATTGGTGGTTTTTCGCTTCCCGAGAATGTCGAAAGGCCAACAAAGAGAATGATTTCGGCGCAGGCATTCCCGGATAATTTTGAGGGTTTGTCGGAGATTCATGCCGAACCAACATCACCGGAGAATGGATCAGACTTTCGACAGAGTTTGCAAATTGACATGAAAGGCTTGGTGGGTGATGCTGTCGGGAATGTGAGTCTATTTCCTATGACAACGATAGACCTAATAAACTATAGATGAGTATCAGTCCGTCCTCCCGCGATCTATGTCTTGCTGCGTGTGTAAATCCCTAAAAAATAGGGGCTCAATTTTTGATTCTCTCGTGTAGCCATCGTGGTCTTTTTATCCTCGATCTCGAGTCACCACTTGAAGTACCTCGATTTCTTCCGCAAGGGGGCACATGGGACGTGGCAGATGTACAATGGAACCCACATCCACAACGTGACAGGCTTATCGTCTCGACTTCCAGCGAGAAACTGTACGCATGTTTCGTCTTCGTCCTTCACAACTAATCTCATATTTCGGTTTAGTCTCATATGGGACCTTCTTCTTGTCGGCAAGACATCGATCGCCCACATCCTCAAGTCGCATTACCGCGCTATTACCGATATCAACTGGCACACGACCGAGTGCGACATTGTTGCAAGCACTGGAATTGATTCGTGGATCTATGCATGGGACTTAAGGCAATCACCCGACCGTCCGATCTTTGGTGAGTGTTGTCAATTGTTAGGCTGGTCGAGCTCAAGGGATTATCTAGGTCTTTCTGCGTTCAAGTGTGAGTGATTTCTCCTGATTATACTTGTACCTGACAACCAACGGTCATGTGCTGAGTCCCCATTTTCAGCTGGTGGGACACAAGTCAAGTGGAACCGCAGGGATGGAAACATTCTCGCTTCTTCGCATGGTAATGAAGTTCTCATATGGGACAGGCGGGCATGTTTTCTTCTTATCTTCCATGGCCCGTTTAATTTTTATCGTTTCTTGCCTTTGTATAGAAAGGCTCAATTCCCATTTGTCACATTGTCGCACATGACGCTAAAATCTACGGTATCGACTGGTCCCATACTACCCAAAATGAACTTGTCACCTGTTCTCTCGGAAAAACCATCAAAATCTGGGACGTCTCCCATAGTCAATGGACCCCTACTAAGCCCTTGACCACGTCCTCTTCGACTGATGTCTTTCTCAATGACACACGGAATACCCAAATTCAACCCAAATCCGTCATCAGAACCACGTATCCTGTATGGCGGGCGTTGAATTTGCCTTTTGGTCAGGGTATTTTAAGTTTACCGCAGAGAGGAGAGACGATGCTGGAAATGTATGCACGAAATGATGCCGAAAGGCCCGTCGAAGTGTTTAAGGGACATACAGATGTTGTGAAAGAGTTCGTTTGGAGGAAAGGCGGGCGCGGTACGGTTTAACTTCCATTTTATTCAGGGAATGTGAAAGCTCAAATATATATCGCCTATTGGCAGACGAATTTCAGCTCATTACTTGGTCGAAAGACCGAACGCTTCGTTTCTGGCCCGTCGATAATGAAATTCTTCAGGTGCGTCCAATCTATCCCTATCTTGCACACTAACATTTTCCTTCTCTCATAACAGGGAGTTGGACACACACCAGATCCGACGCCCAATCGTGGTCGTTCGCGCCTTTCCAAAACTCGTCTTTCTGCCATTTCATACCGCAACCCACCAGAAGATCAGCTCAATACTACCAGGACTTCACCCAGCTTAGTTTTATCTAATCCAATAGGTAACCGTTCTATTCTCGCGGAAGTTCGTGCTCCCCCTCCCCCTCAGCGACCGTCGTTGCCATATACTCACACCTTGGTGAATGTAAACCCAGTCGTCAAGCCACATGTTGGGTCTGCTGCGAGGGCAAGCGTGCTTGAGACCTTCGTACCGACAATGGATAGAACTGTTGTTGATGGAGGAGCTCCCCAACAGCAAGATACATCGCCTATATCACTCATATCAACAACTGGAGGTTCAGGTCTCTCTCTCTCGCAGCACGATGGAACTGTAGCGAAATCTATTGCCTTCAACTCACACATCAGCAGTCTTCACCAAGAAAAAGAACGAGGGAAAGGAGGGACAATGTCCAGGGGCAATGTCGGTAAAAGCGTAGCTCGGATGGACGCATTTACATGGTTGTCGAATGTGAAAGTGGGTGGGACGACAACTAGGGAGAGTAGTTCGGGTACTGATATCGCTAGTGGTGGGTATGATGGGATCAGCACGCCAGGGTCGTATTCTGGGATGGGATCCAAGTCAAGAGTTGGGTTGGATTTAGCTGAGCAGATGCGAGGCCACTTCAAATTGCAGATACAAGAGACTCAGGCAGTCCAAGAAGGTGAAAGTGAGGATAAAGGGGCAGGTGAAGGTGATTTTGCAAGCAGGGGCCAAGAAGGGAGGGTTAGAAAGAGGGAAAGTCAGAGCTGGGCGAGGGGGAGAGTTATGCAAGTGCAACGAGTGAAGCAGAAGGGAAGTCAGGATGAGAGCAGGAAGAGGACAAGTGTAAGTCAGAGTCGAATTTCGTCGGATGACAAGAAAGAGACGGAGAATCAATCCTTACAAGATGAGTGAGTGTCTTCGGGAGATATTCCGGCAAGGCTTGACAATTTTTTAGGATAACCTCTGTCTTGACAAAGCTCGCGTCGTCAAAAATTAAACTTGAAAAGGTGCGTGCACGCAATTATAGTTTCATAGCCGAAACTTATCACCCTTAGCATGACCTTGCCAAAAAACGAACCTGTACGCTCGGTTTACATGGACCTTGGGGTGAACGCTCCAGCGTTTTCATTAGAGTGACATTCACATTCCCTCGTGAATACCCCCAGTCTCCACACCCAGAAGGAACACCTACGATTGATCTCGAACGCAGCCCTCTGGTTTCTATGAGAAATCGCGCGTTCATGTTGAAGCGATTGAGAGCAATTAGAGAGCACAAGAGACCATGCTTGGAGTATTGTTTGAAGTTTTTATCATTTGGTGTGGAGGAAGAGGAGCTGGAGATGGGTCCAAGGGGAAGGCAGGCATATGTGGATGGCGATACTTCAGACGAAGACATTGCAGTTGCAGATTCCAAAAGAGAGGAGGGCAAGAACAAGAAGGTGACCGTTTCACTGTTAAGCAATCATAAGAATCTGGCAGAGCCTACAACTATCCAGGGTACCTTCGGGCCGAATGGTGGGTTGCTTTTGTTTTCGGGTAGTGTCGAGGCTATACCGCTCATCGTTCATCTTAAGGTGAACTGATATGCTTCTTTCGTGCACCCACACGTTTCGTCGTGTCCAGTAAAGGTGCAAAGACAACCGAATCAATGCCTCAGAAGCAGCCACCGGCTCACCAAACAACGATAGGCACAGACGAAGAACGTTCAGCACAGCAAAAAAAGTCTGCTGAGGCTCCACAATCTCGACTGTTTTTCCCCTCAATATTTTTATCAGAAGCCATTCGACTACTTACCCTTTCCGCTGTTGATCGACCATGCATGCCTAATCCCCGAAAGCAGAAGGGAGAAGATATGGGGCAGGCCATGACAGATCTTCTGACGCTTTCTCGATACCAAGATCAACGAAACGTCGAAGTGACAACGAGAGCAGGGGTTGGCACACAGCGAGGTCCAGTCTCAGCTGATAATCAAATTGCTATGGTACAAGTGCGCAGAAGTATGCTGTATGCGTCGAATATCAATTGGCTAGACGGACCTGATAAAAGGGTCGCTACTGGGTATGTTTTTGAGGCAGATACACTGGCAGGGGTGTGTCTGAAGAATGCGTCGGTGGCGAGGGAATGCGAGAGATATGATCATGAAAGGGTTTGGAAGACTTTGGAGGTGCTGTTTAAGAATATGAATGCGCTTGGGAGATGGTTGACTGTAGATTGCGAGAATATGGCAAAAAAGGTGTTTATGAAGATGTGAGTGAGTTCTCTCTTTTGTATGTGTGTGGCGTGACATATATATGCATATATTGGCCGATGGGATATCAAGATATGGTGACTTCGCAAAGAATAAGGATGTTCAAATGTTAGCTATGCTTGCTGTCTTGATATTGCAGACACCTTATACTACAATCACTGTTCCACCTTCACGGTCTGCGCTCCAACGGCCATTCATTAACGTATTGCCGTCATCTATCCGCAGTCCGAGAACAGGTAGTCTCGATGTTTCTA
>Ga0157363_1005143_pt1 | contig 12165 bp, 10 predicted proteins | sample AttsexASBM1_FD_111477 | JGI IMG/M metagenome (GOLD analysis project Ga0157363, IMG submission 111477) | Fungus gardens microbial communities from leaf cutter ant in Ribeirão Preto, State of São Paulo, Brazil - Atta sexdens ASBM1 | ecosystem: Host-associated > Fungi > Mycelium > Unclassified ...
GCGGCGGCGGCGGCGGCGGCGGCGGCGGCGGCGGCGGCGGCGGCGCCGATGATGGTGGCGGCGGCAGTAGCGGCGGAGGACTGCTACTTAGATCACCTCTACCACCACGCTCCACTCCTAAGATCGTTGCCAAATTCGCCGATATGCACCTGACCGGCGGCAGCCAGGTGGTCTCGTCGTTTAAGCCGCAGGTTAAGGTCAAACCGACGATCCTGCGCAAACCGGTGTTGCCGTTCCCGCATCCACACATGAGCCCCGAACTTGCGCGCAAGATCGAGAAACAAGCGCAGAGTGCAGAACAAGCCAATTGAAATTGTCATTGTAATAGACCCGAGCGGAGCTCTTCGAGGGAAGGCTCTCGCTAACCATTCACGATCAACGCGCGCTTGGCCGGCTTGGTGTTCTTCTGGACCGGAACACAGGTCGGCAACACTTATCCGGCCTGTCTTCCGGTTTGCCTCTTTTGAGTTGCCATCGATGAAAGTGATACCAAGTTGATCGGCGATATCGCGTACATTTTAAGGAGATGCATCTAGTAAATCAATTAATGATAATATGGCATCAATGTTATAATTTCTTATTACAGGAAACGTAACTATTACGTAACTACAACGTGTGTAATATACAACGTTTACATCGTTCACATTCATTGAGTGGAAATTTATAATATCGATGCAATGTCATTGTTAGTGTTTACTGGAGCAAGTACATCTCTCAGTCTGTAAGATCCGCTCGAATCGCGGTCGCTCTCGGACGATGTTACTTGACAATAACCGTTTTTCCTCTCGCACGCGTGAATCATCGCCATGGAGGAAACGCGATAATGAAACGGAAACCCGAGTCGTCGCTGCACCGTCAAAAGCCGATCATAACCGTGTATCGAGATAAATCCCAAGGTCTCGCCAATTTCAGAGGCGTGTTGTAAATTTAAAACGATATACGAAAACGCGACCACCCATCGACCAGTTACTCCGCCCAGTCGCGAGGACTTGTATCGTATTAATTATTGTGCCCGAGAAGAAAGGAATGTCACCGCGGGATAGCGACGCAGAAGCTAAATTGATGATCGCGCGACTGCGCTAGATTTGGCGCGTGTTGGAGCCAAGATCACGGTGCTATCCTCGCGGAGGCGAGTTTATTTTTTCTACAGATGTTTTCCATTTTCGCTAATTTTTTTACCAAGTGATCCGCGCGAAGCGATGTTTCTAGTCATCGAGCGAAGATAAGAATAAGAGAAAAAAAATAAAATGAGAAAAAGAACGAGAGAGAGAGAGAGAGAGAGAGAGAGAGAGAGAGAGAGAAATGTGAGAGTGTAAGAGAAAAGGAGTAAAAAAGATGTTTAGCATCGAAGAACGTGAGTTTGTAAAGTTGGACGATGGTATAATTTATTTTTTAACGCGTTGTGCCCGATGTGTACGCCAATGATGAATTTTCCTGCTATTGTCACTATACACTTGACGAGCACTGTCGCGAGCCATGGCTAGCGCGTTCAATGGTTCCTTTATGTGTGAACGAGTGTCAGTATGAAAAGAATGAAGAAAGAAAGAAAGAGAAGAAATGGAGACCTATACAGCACAAATTTCCAAGGGATGTCTTATCGCAATGTCCAGAGGACGTTCTGAGATCGTTTCCAGAATGTTCCAGAGATATTCTCAGGACATTCCTCGGATAAAATCTAAGGAAGAACGTGCGTGCTGCTCGCTAATCTTCTCATCTTCCCAAGACATCTTCCTGGTCATGGGTCCAGATCTATTTTTTCTCGCGTCGTAGTGCGGAAGTGAGAATGAGAATGAAAGAGAAAAGGGTTCCCGCGACTTTATCGATAGGTTTATTGTAATAGGATACATTATATTATACTATGTATACCGCGTGCCGATCTTAATTATAAGGTACTAACTAATCCAAACAGCGATGTTCGATATATTCGAGATAAAGACAACAGAGAGAGAAGAAGGAGGAAGGGTCTAGGTGATTTACGGCGACAACGACGACGGCGATGACGCGAATATTTATCGATTGACGCGGCGTCGTCGAGCTGTCGTTTACTGTCGTTTATATACTTTCGGTACCAACAAGACGAGACAAGAGGAAAGAAGGAAAAGAAAATTATAAAAGGAACATACTCTCCACAACTTACCTCGATGTTATACCCACATCGTCATTCCCCCTCCCACTGTAATCGATCGGTGGAAAGAAGAGAAAGGAGAAACTTATATTCGTGATTCAATGATTATCGTATACACGTACACGATGTCACACGCAAAGAAATGTATACCGTGTAATCGCGTATTCGCGAAAGAAATCCGTTCGCTCGGCAGGATTCGCGCGAATTTCAAAGGTCGCATGTTTAAACACGCGCGACGCTTCCTCACTTTATGTGTATATCGACTAAATGTTTAGCACGCGTTAAGTGGTTCTGGCGTCGCCAGCGTTGTCGCTATCCTTATCACAGATCGATATCTTAGCACTTACGATTGTAACTTTATATTAGGTGTAGTAAAAAGAAATCCATTATTTTTGCATGAAATTGAATGGAAAAATAATGGATTTCTTTTTACTACACCTAATATATTCGTGGAGAACGTTGCCGAATAATTCTCGCTTTTAATTCCATCAATATAGACTTCGAATTGACAATTTTCACCAATGTAGATTAATCTTATTAATCTTTCTATTCCTACACTAGACTGAATTAGAACTCTCTCACTTTCGCCAAATATTACATATATACTTATCTCACTTTAAGTTCCAAAAGAGTACACTATCCACAAAAAATGACTCTTAGTCTCAGTGTAACTTACTTTTTATTCTTTTTCAATTGATAAATTAAACCGAGATTAAAGTAAATTTACATTGGTAGCAATGGGCATTAACCTTTCAGAATTGCCGTCAAAATCTCCAAGGCTCAAGGAAACTGGACTTAACAATTATTATAACATTGGATCTATGAGATCCATTTAATATATGTTAAAAGGCACTAATTAATTTCAAAGAACCAAAATATGACATAATTCGTATAAAATAAAGTGACTATTAGTTTATTAAGTTTATTTTAATAAGAGTAATCCAAATTTTTACAGATGTAACATAAAGAAAATTTATCGTTTTGTGTAAAATAGTATAACTGCTATAATAATAGATACAAAAATTAAGAATCGATAGTAAATTCAAATAATAATGTATTTTTTATTTCAATATTCCATAAAAGAAAGTTGAATTATTTTTATTTATCAGAATCTTTATTATCCAATAGAGTGGATCCAATTAGATCCACGTCAGCTTTGAAAGATTAATGAAATTTTTTCCGATAGTGCCTCAATAGATACTTTTTGTAATCCAAAGCATTCAGGAAACGCGCAATTCGATCAAAATCATAAAGCGAATAACAAAATAATTTGTAATTTTTAATAATGTGCGAGAAATATTCTATTTTTAGTAATGCGCATCTGGAACATTCGCAACTATGAAAAAAATCGATGTTGATACAAAGTAAATCTGTCATTGTTGGAATTAATATCGGCACGTCGAGGATTTTGCCACATATTGAATGATTCGGAAAGAAAGTCCGAGCACGCGATAGCACTGGCTAAGACGTGAGAATCGTTTAACATTGCAGGCGCTATACCCACCGCACCCATGAAATACCAAAGCGAAAAGAGAATACGACGCCCCTCATCCACATTGACTCGTACAATGATTTGTGATTATCAATCCTCACACGGTCTTTCCGATTTTTAAATGCTGCCCCATCGTTCTCTTTTTTTCTTTTGTTTTTATTATCTTATATCCACGGATTGCGTATTTTTGTAATTTCTCCATTTCTTTTTTTATACGGTGCCGATTACACGCCGCACGATAATGATTTTTAACGAATCTGTAAATGTAATTTAATATACAACATATGTATAATTTAGTGTAGCCATGTTTTATCAGTGGATGATCTAAGAGGAGCGCATAATATCTTAATCAATCGTTTCTCTCATTAAGGCTAATGACACATATGGATATCATAATAAACTTACAGGCTATACTATATTATACCAGCAAACGAGGTTTATTCATCCGACTACATTGGCAAATTCCTTTGTATCCATCCCGATTTGCGTTTTGACGCTTTCAGGTAACATTATGATTTTCAACAAACTTTCGATTTTCGTTCCGGATTTAAAATTTTTTATTCTTATTTTATTCTTTATATTATTGAAATATAAAGTGTGCGTATATACATATATGTAAAAAATATATATATATATATTTTTTAATATGGTGATTTTTTGTTTAGCGTGTATTATATTTAGTTAATTAAAATATTTAAGAATGAAAATTTTCGTACAAAAGGAAACTAAACATCTTTGATTTTACGCTCTTCGTAATCTTTCAGCAGGCAAAGTTGCTTTAGTTTACAAATAATAATCTCACTTTTATCAAAATATCGTAAAATTAACAGAGATAATCGATTCGAAGAGGTCAAATGCAACTGACACAAAACGATCAATGAATCCATGAAAACAACATTCGATGTTAACAATTTTTTTTTAACGATTTTTTAAACGTCGCGCTGATCAATTAACTCTTTTATCGTATATCATTTTATTTCTTTTTTATTTGAAGGGAGTAAGTTAATTTCTGAGAAAAAAATGTTTTAATTATTTCTTTAATATCTATATAGTCTTAAAAATATATAGGATGTTTCAGACTTCGCGTGATATCAGTCAAGCAGATTTCTGAGATCACTTCAAGCAAAAATCCTATAAATACTAAAATAAGACTTTTATATATATATATATATATATATATATATATATATATATATATAAATATTTTTTTTTATATATATATATATATATATATATATATATATATAAAAGAAAGGTTAAAATATTTTTAAACTCAATGAATTCTATTCTCTCCTATTTTTCTAAACCTTTATTATTACTGTACAATATAATGTGCTATGTCTTCATGCGAATTTTCGACACACAGTTCAATTATATAACTTTATATTCTTCTATAAAATCTAATTTATACTTTAAATTCTTCTTTTAAAATAAAACTATATTAAAGAAAAATTGCAATAATGAAAAATTTTATTGCAAAATTCGGAAAATTGATGCAATTACAGAGAAGAATGTAATAATAAGTATTAATACCGACAAGATTTTATTAAAGACGGGCGATTTTACAAAAGTTATAAATTCGCGTGATCATTAAAATTTAAATAATTGATAATAAAAGACATCGATAATATAATACTAATTTTATTAATTTTGTAGACATGTATATATGTTTAAAACTCGATATGATGCTCGATTTTTTTTTTAAATTATGATTTTAATGTTATCGTCAGAATTCAATTATCAATATGATAACTATAGAGAAACAAAAATAATTTTGCGGCAATAGTATATAAGATTATAAGATATTATAGCATTACAAGTTATACTTATTTATGCAGAATTTATATAATAAAAAAATCATGAATTTAATAATTGTGTATTATCCAAACATTCAATACGTTAATAATCGTAATTTTATATCAATTGTCGATTTCAATTATCCCTGGATTGATCACGAAATCATGAAAATTTACTCAGGGTCGACCGTCTTTTAATGTATTATATAAGGTCTGTTTTCTGTGGCTGTACTAGTGTACACTTTTGGAACTTAAAGTGAGATAGATATACGTTTTGTGGAGATACGTTCACACTTTTACACGCACACATTCTCACACTCTCAGTTATACTTCACCATGCCTTACACTCGCTTAGATTCACACACTCCGCGACTAGATGGCGCGCTCTCACGAACATCATGCTGAATTTCCCATCTAGATATCTGCTGTTCTTCGTTTTCTAACCGTCCAGAAAAGTCGAGTTACATTGCTGCGATAAGATATTGTATGTGATAATAAATAAATAAACATTATTATTTACGAATCTGAGTTTTCTCCAATACCTACATTTATTATAACTGTAGCAATCTAGCTACAGTTTGATATTTGTTTAAAGCGAAAAAAAGAATTCTAGAACAATCTAATGCAGGAAAACAGACCAATAGTATCAGCTCGTCTGCGGTGGTTATGATTTTATCGATAGAGTTAGAAAATGGATATAACCACGTAATATCCAAAACCGAAAATGGATGTATTAGCGATAGTGTATATACAGATGATTTTCAATAGAAAAACAAAAAGTTATATCTAGAGAAAAAATAACATGATCCATACTCTCATGATAGAGACTTTGATTGTACAACACGGACTGCTAGTAGCAATGATTCTTCTTTTTCAATTTTGGCTTCTGCCTTTAGTAAATCAGAAAGATCAATAACGCCACTACGAAGTACAGAGTGTTGGAGATTGGAGCAATTAAAGTATGTTTATTTTTTTACGATACTGAAGCGGTCCAAATATGGCGGCGCAGGAGTGATAGTAAAGATCCTATTTGGGGATTCGATGTCGGATCTCTGTATATATAGGATTCTAGCCATCTCAGAGAGAATCAAGAGAGCGGATAGTGATTCTCTTCTTTGATTGGTTCCATTTGTAGTACACTGGATGCGTTCGGGGAGCGCTATTCGCGCTATTTAGCGCTACAAACTGTATGTGGAACTGCAGATAACGCTAACAAACATAATGTCACTAAAGGTAGCATATTACATTACAACTGCGCGTTATCAACGCTATTCTTTCCGAGGTAGTGTAGTAGCGTTAGCGTTTACAGATCCGTGAACGATCCTAGCGTAGCGTTTAATATTCATCAGTTAGATTAAGATGTTGTTTGAGGGGAAAACTCTGTTTTCGTAACACCAAACTTTTCTCTCTTAGAATTTCGTAGAGTAAACGTACGTAATGTGTGAATTTCAAATTTTATCATAATGAATGCAATCTCAATTTTAATCTCTGCTGATGGCTTGCTACTAGGCTGGAGTGAACGTAATTCTTGCTTGTGTATCATCTTTTACTTTTCAAAGTTTCTGCGAAGTTTAACTTGTGTATTTGATTTCATTATAAAAATGTGAAAGTCAGAGGTATCTTGTTACTGACAATTTTTAATTCCCGTGTACGGAAAAAAGTTACTATTGAAGTATAGTGCGGCAGAGTATTCTGCTGCAGATGCTTAAAGTCCTTATTAGATGTAGATATGAGATTCTTCTTCTGAAATCGACGAATGCTCAAGGATTTTTCCTTTTATTTGATTAAAACTGAAATTTTACTTAATGTAACTTAATTTTTTAATCTAGTTTACATTGTTCCGGCTTAGCGGCAAACTCAATCATAGAGATTGCAATTGAGATTGCGTTCTGTTATACGAGAAAATTAAAAATTTACGTTATAAACTTTACAAGATCTTAAAAATTTTAATTAAAAATATAGAGAAAAGTTTGATTGGTGATTGAAAACTGAATCCCCTACATTAACTTAATCTCGACGAATATATATATATATCTCTCTACGCTAGAATCGTTGGAGCTTGCTAACACTATTGCGCATTGGCTCCAAGAACAGCATTGGTACCATTTACGTCCACAGCGCGAATAATGTTTCCCCGAACGCATCCAGTATGTATAATAAGGAGCAAAAATGAGTTTGTACTTCAGTGTAAAGGCTTAAACACAATAGACACAGAGGCATAACGAGCCAATCAGCCTCTGGGATATAATATCGAATTTACACTTCAGAGCTCTGATTAGACGACTCGTTATTCTCTATTGTCTGTGCCTATTGTGTTAAACCTTAATACATACGTTGATGTAGATGAGCGCGCCGCCAACGTATGTATATGTATTACATCGAACAAACTCATTTTTGCTCCTCGTTGTACATATGTGTCATATATACAATACTAGGACTGGATTCGGAAATATCATCCGAGTATAAATATAATTGAACAAATATTTCGACCTATATACAAGATTATAATTAACATTACAAAGAACCGGTAATTGTAAGTAGTAACAGTTAAGGTCGTATAAAAATTCTATATAATAAAATCCAAAATCATGTCAAACATTTATTAATATAAAATATATAATACTGCCTTGAATTTTATATTAATAATATTTTAACACTGCTTTAGATATTATTAGAATTTTAATTTTTATACAACTTTAATTGTATTCGTAATTATCGGTACGTTGCGACATTGATAATGATTTTGTGTAGGCCGAAACGTTTATTCAATTATATAAAATTTAATTTACATTATTTCCGGATTAGCATTAAAGTGACTTATTGAACATAGCCTCTTTTCTATTTATTTTATATTGAATCTTTATTTTTATTGTATTTTATTGTTATAACTATGTACGATGAAAACTTATTTCGACATTTTGCTCTTGATTAATTTGCTCCTTAATTTTTATGTAACTTTTATTGCTACAACCGATTGCAATATAATGTGGCATTATTTTATTTTAGAAAAATATAAAATTTCGTATGCAGAATATTAGTTGCTTTCTACTTGCACACAAGTAAAATTGAGAAGTGAGCTGAGTATTTCATATTCAGATTAATGACGTCATTTACTTAATTTGGTAAAAAGTTATCACAGACAACATAGATTTGAACCTGACTTTTAAAGTGAGTTTACGAAATTTACTAAAGCATACGGTCTCGATCTTGTGTAGATTATAGGCAATTCAATTAAATCTCAATTGTCAGAATGTAAAAGGAACACTTTAACTGAGTTACGTCACGAGTGAGAATTATCTGAGAATCGGTGTAAATGTAGAGCAATTATTGTTTTTGTCAAGATATCCAGCAGCGATATTATACACATGCTGCATTCCGTTTCACGCATGAAACAGATGATGTATCATTTATCCTTATTTAACATTTAGTGAATAACAAGAGAATAATGCAGCATGCGTGTAAAGGAACGTAGCCACAGTTATTTTATTATTTTACCGTTAGAAAGCAGCATCAATGTCAAACAATATGGCGACTCTCACCTTCCCTAAATTCGTCACTTCTCGCGCCTGAAGACTTCGTCCAGACATTCATACGTACAATACTAGGCTGTGGTCCAAACTTCACTGCCAGCTCTGAAAATCTATAGTTTACATCGCGTGTACTACATTTTCAGCATTGGCAGTGAATTTTCGAACACAGCCCTAATACATGCACCGTATGTTCCATCATGATCCTATCATATCTCCTACTCACTTCAACGGTATATTAACATGGCGGCTTCCGAGTGAGTTCGCTCCACTCTCTTCTTGATTCTCTCTAGCCATCTCGTTTTCTATTTCTTTCTATTCGTTCATGCATTTTTAGCTGGCTCCCCTCTATATATATATATATATATATATATATATATAAAAATCTCTTTGTGACATAACAAAATTGGATGAACGCATGCAAAACAAAAAACGGAATAACATAAGGATTAAGTGAGAAGCGATAGGCTTTTGTTCTTGTAATTGGGCGTAATCGAAAATGGGTCCGACACCGATACAATAGTAATATAATTTTCGCCAAATTGACTTTCTGCGCAATGAATATAAATTTTTTTTTTCATTAATAAAATTTCCACTTTTATCTCACTTATTCTTTTTCTAAAATTTGTTTTACATTTGTGTAAAACAAATAAAACACATAACACACAATATAATTTACATCTTATAAAATATACATAACATTATCTATATTTTATACAAGATTTCTTCAGACCTTCTTCAGATATTGATGAAGATTCGAGCTAATAATGGACTGATCATACAACAAATTGTCTCAAATATGTGACAAAAATCTAGAATTATTTTTAACATCATCCAAAATTAAAAAATTCTTGATGAATAAACTTTTAAAAACTCTTGAAATAGATATTAAGATATTTATCCATTATTATTCATTACAATCGATATTCTTCTTTCTCTAAAATTAATTTAACAGTCCAAAAATAAAATTTAGGCTTGTGGGATACTCGTACGTATTCGGAGGCCATGCATATCTTTGATTTCTTCCTTAAGAACCTGCAATAAAATATATTAGTTATACTACACACACTCTCCCTAACAAAATCAATTATCCTCATATATTCTTCATATATTCTTCGTTCAAAAAAATTCAAAAGACGCTGTGTTTTACCTTATTAATAATTTGATGTTGCTTTACAGTATTTAGTCCTTTGAATTCTGAGGCAACGACATTTATGTCAAACATAGCACCGCATCCTCCTAAAGTAAAATTGCTATTATATCAATGTATCGCTAAGTATATTTTTTAAGAGCCATGGTACACAAAAAAAAAACTTAAACAGTAAAATGTAAGCAATAAACGAATTGACCAATCACAGTAGAACCTGTAAAACTATAACGTAAGCAATAACCAATCCAACATGTTGATTTCTTTACTGCTTACGTCTTAAGCAGCAATTAATCGGTTGAAGTTTGTTTTATGGATAGGCAGCGTTTATATTGGACATAATTGTATATCATATGCCGTAATCTGTAAGAATTGACTAATCACAGTCGAGTATTCTCCTTTCATTCGACGGTAAGAAGGGAATACTCGAAGGTGGTAAGATTGGTAATTTTTACAGACATACGGCACACGATTATGATAAACTCCCATTAACTCCCTTTAGTTTACTATTTATATTTCCGTTAAATTACGTAGATCTAAAGCAATATCCCGATTGGCTCATCGACTTAAGTTTACGCCTTACGATCTTTTGCACTGTTGCGGAATTTTGTGTGCGGCAGCCCTTTAAGACACATCGGGAGTAAGTTGATTTTCCGGTATAATAAGGCGTAAAGTAAGTCCGTACCTGATACATCGGTAACTTCAATCAATTGAGCTTGTGGAAACCTGTTCCTCAGGATGGATATCATTTTCTCTTCGGCATGCTTACCCGCAAGTACACCATTGGATCCATTCCACAGCCGAGATAGCAGCTGCAACAATTTGGTTTCATTCATCTTTCTCATTGTAGTTCTTGTTAGTCTCATCGTTTATCTATAGCATGCAAAATATTGCTCAAGAGAAATTAAATTTGAGCAAAGAAATAAATTTTATTAAATTCCAACAAGCTTACTTATCTTTCTTATTTACAAAAAATATAGAAAGATGTAGATGAAGAGATTATAATGAAGAATTATAATATTTTTCTTTTATTTATATAAATACTATTTGTAAATTTATTAACTTAGAAATTACATTTAATATTTAAATTAAGATTTATTATATATACAAAAAAACAAAATACACAGTGTGTATTTGTATAAGTAGTAATACATATATTCAAGATAAATCATTTAAATCGATGCACGCAAATATCTCGAAAAGGAGAAATTGTTTCAAAAAATTTTTCAGACAAAAGTTTTATGATTACGCCGCCCCAAACAAAAAGTACATAACATATTCCATTTGGGGCCTAATCATCTAGACAGTGTCCGCTTGGAATATTTCTAACCCATGAAGACAGTGGAGTGTGAAAAGTCTTTTTTCTGTCTAGGCTGCAACTTCTAAGTGGTTAAGCCCTAAGCGAGTAGGATGTTATTTTTTTTGGTTCAGGGTTGCGTAGCCACCTGAAATCAATAAACACTAGTCTATACATTCCACTGTCTACATGACAGATTAATGATCGTGTTACGTATTAGCACTTTAATCAACTTCAATATCTCGCTTTGTAGAACCTGGATTTTTTTCTGCCAGATTTTTTTATTGTACACATCGAATGAGCCTAATTTCATCGAAATTGGAGGTAGCTCTTATGCAGAATTATCCTCATTTTGTCTCTGAGATGTTTTAATCTCAATAGTTATCAACTTTAATATCTTGGATCACAGGGCAGAGTGACGCCAGATTCTTTCATTTCATGCATCAAACAAGCCTAATTTTTAATTATTGATTTTTGGATGATTGTGCTAAACTGTATAGTTACCAAAATAATGACAATTCCAATAATATTTTTCATAGTTCTACAATTTTACAAAAAAATAAAAAATATTTTATACTTTTTACATTAAAAAATCAAATATGAAAATATGGCGTACTAATCTCGCATGACACTTTTTTTCTCAAAGTACAAAAAAATGATAAATGTCACACACACACACACACACACACACACACACACACACACACACACACACACACACACACACACACACACACACACACACACCCACACACACACACACCCACACACACAAAACAAA
>Ga0157363_1005144_pt1 | contig 12165 bp, 7 predicted proteins | sample AttsexASBM1_FD_111477 | JGI IMG/M metagenome (GOLD analysis project Ga0157363, IMG submission 111477) | Fungus gardens microbial communities from leaf cutter ant in Ribeirão Preto, State of São Paulo, Brazil - Atta sexdens ASBM1 | ecosystem: Host-associated > Fungi > Mycelium > Unclassified ...
ACTTCTAACACTAACCTCAGAGTTCTAAAAATAGAAAAGGTGAAAAATAAATCAAAAGAAAATAAAAATGTGAAAGAAAATAAAAAGAAAACAAAGTCCACTTTCTACGATCTTGACACTAAGGATCTAAGATCCTAACACTTAGTAGGTGCTATTGAGCACTCTTCTTATCCCACCTCACACTGTCTACTAACTGTTTACACTACCAACTACTGCTCTAATCAAATTGTAAATGATTTGTCTTAAGAAAGACATTCTACACTAAATAGCATCTAAAGGGCTACTGTTGTTCTTCTACATGTACAAGTTACAAAGAAATACTGTAATATGGAGCTTCTACTTTGAAATTTCTATTTAACATGTCTACAAAAGGTAATACATCTACTAAGCACTGGTAGGCTTTGATACAAAATAAATAATCAAGCTTCTTCTATCTGACTAGTATACTCCTTAAGCTTAGAGCCCAACTATCCTTCTTGATAAAAGAGCAATACTAGTATTGCTTTCTATTAGAAATGATGAGAGAGTCAAAATAAGATAGAGAGAAGGCCCTATATTGGATAGTCTTAAAAAATGAAAATCAAATTTTAATATTATGATATATAAAACTTATAGAGTAAAGTCAAGAAAAAAACTTTGTATTAGAGTTAGCATAAGAGAACTCAATAGAGTTTCTAGTATATATAGTCTTTAGAGTAGACTAGAATTTGTGTACTATAGACCATTAATCTAGCATATATAAGATAGATACATTATGTTATATACTATTAAGACATAATATCATGTTATTCTTTTAGAATCTTCTATATTCTTCTATGTATTATGTGATTATATACTGTAACTTGTAACTGTGACACATATGACTTGATGTGTGACAGTTGTGACAATCACATGTAATATTGTGCTAACCCCCAACTCTAAGTCTAAAATAGAAAATAAAATAAAAATGAGAAAATAAATAAAAATAAATAGAGTTCATCATCTTCAATTCTAACATAACTGAGTTATAATCCTAAGCTTGGCTCAGATTATGGAAAAAGAAGTAAAGAAATAATTAATTGGTAAAGTATAAAAATACAAGATTGTATTTACTATTATATATACTTATAGACTATAAGAAATAGTTAAAGTGTTCTTGAGTAAAAATAAAAAGTTAAAAATAAAACAAACCCTAGTATATGTCCAAGTTATGTTGAATACAAGACAAATATAGGGCAAAAATTTGTAGAACATAAAGTAGTAATTGTAACAAACTAACTAATGTACTTAGTTGGATTGCTAATAATCTTAATAGTACTAATTAAACTCCTAGTCTAATTACTAATTTAAGGGAAATTTAAGTCTATATTTTTAATATTTTTAGTAATACTAAGCCTCAACCCTTCTTTCTCTTATACTACCATCTTGTATAGTAGCACCTAATAGAGACTTAGAGAATAAACAATTTTCTTCTTTAGCTTTTATAACTTCTACTGCACAAATAGCTTGTTTTCCTACTAATTCAGCAATAGATGTCAACAATGTCAACAATTCTAACAATGTTAGAGAAAGATCTCTTTCCTTTAGCAAAGTTACCTCTAGAAATGTTTCTATATCTTCAAGCATTTTTTCTACTCCTTACTATGAAAGAATGGTTATTAACAATGACCTCTCTGACAAAGATCTCAAGGAGCCTATTAACAGCTCTCAGCTATCCTACAAAGATGACAGTCAAAAGAGAGATTGTGTCAGTAAAGCAACTGACCTTGTGCCCTCTAGAGATCCACAACATGTTTCAAACAAGGTATCTACCCTTAATACTTTCAATGCCCCACATATTGATGATAATGATGATGATGTCATTAACATTCAATTGCTGTACAATCTCAATTGGTCTACTGAACCAGAGTTATGAAATGGTAATTTTTATCCTATTTCTCTTCATGGCTCTTTGGAGCATCTACTGTTATAATCTCAAGACCTTAGAGTGGATTAAGAAAAGGAACCTTATATAGGGTTTACACAAGAGAACTTGATAGAGAACTCTGTACAGGATTGTCTACCTTATATACTAAAACTCCATGGTCTGTGCTAACTACTTCTAGCCTACCCTAAACAGCCATGTGTTTGCCTTAAGATCAACATATGTTAAACATGTTATATGACATTATTCTTCCAGAACCTTCTATGCTTTTCCATGTGACACATGACTGTGTGACTGTGACTGTGACCTTGTCATGTGACTGATGTGTAATGGTGTGACAGTAATGTCACATTAACCCTAACCCTAAGTTCCCAAAAATAAAAATAAAAGAAAGGAAATAACAAATGAGAAAAGAAAAAATAAAATAGTTAGAGTCCACCATCTTGAACTCTGACATCTACCTCCAATAGTATCAAGGAGTCTTTAATTTGTATGGCCAAATATATCAAGAATAAAAAAATTTATCCAAATCCAATAATATTGAGGAATTCAAAGGTATTGGTGAAACTGTCTAGAAATTTGTTTTTGCCATCTATAATTCAGGATAGGATTTTCTTTTTGCTAATAATTACAATAATTCTTTTAGGCAAAAAGTATCATTCAAATACACCTCAAAAACTAACACTGTCAAAAGTGAAAAGAAAGGGGAGAAAGAAAATAATAAACTAGCAAGCATTGAAAGGTTGCCTCCTCCAATCCCTACCAAATCTCTTAAAGAGGTCAACAAAATATCCAAATATTTCAAAACTCAGAAATCCTCCCAAACTAGAACCAGTTTGGGGAAATCATACACTTAAGCTTTCAAATCAAGTAGTAATACTGAGAAAGTTCTTAAGATCAAGAAGACTTTTCTATCTCTCAAAGCAAACAGTATTGATAATATTCAAAAAATCATTAAAGGCTATGGTAAGCCCAAGCCACATATTAATATGACTATAAAAGGCCCATCTAGAAAACAGGTCATCATTCTTATAAATGATGATAACAAGAAGAATTTCATAGAGGAAAGTAGTATTCATGTTACTAATATGAATAGAATATTAAAAAACATTCTGTTGGATGTTATGGTTGATTTCATTTGATTAGACTCAAAGGGTATTATTATTATGACTAACAAAGTTGCTACATTACTAGATCTTCAGACTATCAAGAACTATGTGAAGAATGCCAACCATATCAATGTGGATGGAGTTAAAGTTCCAAGACTCCCTCAGTCCAAGTCCTATTTAAAGATTATAGACATTCCTTACCTTCAAGAGAATTTGTTCATACCCATTACTTTGAGCATGGTTAAAGACATCATCAAGAAAAATCATATCTTCAACAATGTCATTTTGGTATCAAAACCATATATTATCAAAGTCTTTCCCAAATCAGATATGGCTATTGTTTGGATATTTGAGATGTTCAAAGTAGTAGTAAAGCAAGAAGGCTGATTAACAGATACTTTAACATAGAAAGTTACATCACTACCATCAGAAGTGCAAACATGAACTTTAGCATTTCTCAGTACAAAAATTGCTGGAAGTAGGGACATGCTATCTTTTCATACAGAATTTAGGGAGCCAAATGTGTCAAATGTAATGGTCCCCACAAATCTAAACATCATTGCTACTTTGCTTGGTGTTGCAAAGCCAATGATAAAATTAACCCTCCTAGACTCAAAACTAAAAAAAACAAACTATATCCTCATTCATTCAAGTACTCCAACTGCCAAGGAGATTATCAAGCAGACTCAAACACATGCCCTTTCTAGAAGCATTGTTTCAACCATGATTGGCACAACAAGAAACAACAAGAACTTCATGAAAACAGAAGTAACTCAATTCACTCTGTTGTAAGCAGTACCTAAGTATAATTTTAGAAAACATCAAGATTTACTCTCATATTGTTCACAAGAACAATTTCATCATTAACACCATTCTTGAAATGCACTTGTTCTTTGATATCATTTTCATCCAAAAACTATCTTGGACTTTCATACAATCCATTCTGAGTTCTACTAACTATGAAGAGGAAGAATTAGTTGGTGTCCCCAATCATCCAAACTAGACTATGTTTTTCAGGAATCCTTCTCAAGCCTGTGACTTTCTGAGAGTCATCACTTACATCAACATTTGCATTTCTTCTTTACACTTTTCTCTTTGAAATGACATTCTTAGCTATTGGAACATTTCTTATATTTCTTTTTTCAATTGTGGCTTGATCTACTATTTAATCAATATATATTCTGATTTGTCTCAATTGGCTTTGAAGTATCTCAAGGATACTGAAGTCAATATTAACAATGTTCTCATCATGACAGGAGACTTCAACATTAGGGACAGTTTTTGGGATCCAAATTTTCCATATTACTCTTCTTATAGGAATACTTTTTTTGATATTACTGACTTTTTTTAATTAGAACTTTCTAAATCTACTGAGTTTTTTCCTACCAGATACTCCAACAATGTCCAAGATTCAAATTTGGTCTTGGACCTTGTATTCTTATGTCCTAATTCATTGGAACATGACAATTATTGCATTCACCTAGACTAGAGGTTAATGTCAGATTATGCCCCTATCACTGTCAATATTTCAATATTTGAAGAACATATACAATCAATAAAATGATCTCTTATCAAGAACAGTAATGAGAAAAGTTATTTTGTTAATGAGCTGATAAACTCTATCAAAGGTCTCAAAACAGACTTTATTCAAAGCAGTGAAGCTCTTGAAGACATTATTTATTTGCTTGCTAATAATATTGAAAGAATATGGTACAAACACTCCAAGAATGTCAACATTACTAAGCATTCTAAAGCTTGGTGGAATAATAATTGTTATAGAGATCTCAATACATACAGATAGTCCAAATAATCAGAAGATTGGAAAAGATTCAAAGAGACTGTTAAGATGTCATATTCCAAACTCCGAAACATGTCCAAGACATGTTTGACTTCAAAATGACATCAAATCCCCATGGTTATTTGGCCTTATTTGTGCCCAAAACTCCGTCAGAGGTTTGGTACTTTACAATGGAATTAATTCTATTAAATCTCTGTGGTTATTTGGCTTTAATTGAGTCAAAGTCTGTGGTCATATTCATCTGTTTCCATTACCTAATTATCTCCTTCAAACTCTGCAATTTTACTCAGACTTTGAATGGAGTTTTTCTCTTTTCAAGTCTGAACTCCTATATAGTGTTCCACTACTGAAATACTCACTTGGAGATCTGTTTAACTACTCCTTTTGTTATTTTATGTATTTAAGACTGGTGAATACTTTGTAATAGCTAGCCTGATAATCAACTAAAGTTGACACTAAATCTCTGGTGTCAATAGCAACATGCTTTACTCCTCTTCTTATAACTTCTTATAAGACCATCCTCTGAAATTGAGACCATGTGGCTCATAGAAGGCACAACACACAAGTTAAGGCCAAGATCATTCCAACAAGTCCACATCACCAAGCTCATTGCATAGAGTTTCTACACTCTATGCATATCCAAACCAAATCCGCAGACTTTTACCTTTTAGTGTGAACCATACCTAACATAAAATAACAAAACATAACTTCTTTGATAGTAAAATCAATGAGATTGCCAACAAAAATTGCAGCCCTTAGAAGCTCATGAACTAGGTCAAAAAGAGAAAACTTCTGGCTACTGAAGCTATTCAATATAATAGATAGCCTTGCATTGAGCTCAATGATTTATAGAAAGCACTATATAAGTCTTTTAATTCTGCTCAAAATTGTCAAATCAATATCAACCTGCTGGAAGAAATTCCTGACAAAAAAGTAATGATGTGGGTTCCCTTCTCGAAAGAGGAGCTTATCAATGCTATCGAAAAATGCAACAACTCTTTAACTTCTGATCCAGACAAATTATCTTAGAGATATATCAAGAAAATAGCCAAGAAAAAAGAATGTATTATCAAATTAATTGATATTGCTAATGCATATATTGATTTAGGTCATTGGCCATCTCACTTCAAAGTATTGACTACAGTTATTATCTCCAAGCCTAACAAGGCTTCATACAATTTACCCAAATTATTCCATCCTATCATATTGCTCAACACAACTGGCAAGCTTTTCGAGAAGATAATCAGAGAAAGATTACAATTTCTATTGATCTCTAATAACTTCATTCATTTATGTCAATTAGGTAAACTCAAGCATAGAACCACTACCAATGCTGGTGTTGTCCTTATACACTTTATTCAATCAAGATGAATTAAAAACCTCTCCACTAGCATGTTGGTTTTCAATATTGCACAATTTTTCCCTTTGCTCAATCACCAACTTCTTCCTTTAATCTTAGACAAAGCTGGTTTTGATTGCAAAGCTTCAATTTTCTTCAAGAATTATCTTGTCAGTAGAAAAACTAAGTACCTTTGGAATAGTTTCTCTTCTCCTTTATGCAATATTGACATTGGTATTAGTCAAGAATCTACCCTTTCTCCTATCATTTTAGCCCTTTATCTCTCTCCTATTTTTCATATTTTTGAAAAATATCTAAAAAATCTAAAAATTTCCATTTCTATTCTTTCCTTTGTTGATGATGGTCTTTCAATCTCACAACACAAATCTATTTCAGTTTTGAATGCAAACCTTTACTGTAGTTATAACATAATTTCTATTCTTCTCACAAAATTTAGTCTCATTATGGAATACAGAAAAACTGAAGTGTTTTATTTCTCTAAAGTATGTAGAGTGTTCAACCCTCCTCCCTTGGACCTCACCCCTCTTAGTAGTTCTGTGTTACTTCCCAAGATTATATGGTAATATCTGGGCTTCTTCTTCAATCAAAAACTATCCTTTCAGTATTATATCGACTTCTATACCAACAAAGCCATTTCCACCATCAAATATATGAAAATGTTGGGAAATTCATCAAGAGGTCTTATTCCTCTTCAAAAGAGATAATTATATAGGTACTACACTTTACCTATAGCACTATACGGATTCTAGTTATGGTACTATAACAAAGCATCTCTCGACTACCCTCTTAAAGTACTCAAAAAAATGCAATGAAAAACAGCATTATAAATATCCAGTACTTTTTGAACTTCACCTACAGTAGGAATTGAAGCTATTTCAGGCTTAATTCTTATTCACCTTCATCTCAAGAAATTGTATAGTAGATTCCACTTCTGAGGATCTTTACTTCTATTTAATCATATTATTAAATCAATTATCAACACTGATGGATCTAATGAGCATATTCCACATTGCTTATCTCTCTACAATCTTATGCCTAAGAAAAGATCTTGCTTAAATAGTTCATTAATCGATATGAATAATAAGTTTAATGAATTTCTCCCTTTATTTTCCCCTTTTAATAAAGAATTCTCTCTGTGAAACAGACTTATTGACTCTTTCTTAGAGCACTTTTCCTTTTACTCTTGAATCTATAATATCAAGAAACATTTACACAAACTTGATAATATCACTATCCAGGCCTCTTTTGACCCTCACTCTTTCATTTTCATATCTGATACTAGTATAAAAAATCATGTTACAACCTCAATATCACACATTCACTCTTACAATAGTCCAGTCATCAAGACATGTCATCATGCTATTAATATCTCTATCACTGAAGTAGAGCTCTTCACCATTAGATGTAGTATTAACTAAGCTGTTGGTATCTCTTATATCAATCGTATCATCGTCATAATGGACTTGCTATATGCTGCCAAGAGAATCTTCGATTTATCATAACATCCATACCAAATCTACTCTGTTGTTATCTCTAGAAAACTTAGAAAATTCTTTAGGAAGAATATCAACAATTGTATCAAATTCTGAGATTGTACCAGTAGTTAAAATTGGCCGCTACTGTTATAACTCAAAATCCTTAGGGTTGGATTAAGAGGTAACCTTGTATTTGGGTAACACAAGAGAACTCGATAGAGAACTCTTCTATAAACTAGTCTACCTTATATACTACTACCAATGGTCTGTGCTCACTGCTGTGCACCCTACCCTAAATGACCATGTGTAGAACATGAGGTCAACATGTGGTATCTATGTTGTATGACGTTATTTGTTCTAGATCCTTCTACTTTGTTCTCTGTGTCTTGTGCCCTAACCCTAACCCTATGTTCTAAAAATAGAAAAGTAAGAAAATAAAATGAAAAGAAAATGAAAATGGAAAATGAAATAAAGAGAAACTAAGTCCACTGTTTGTAAACTTGACAGCTACATTCCTTAGTAGACAAAGATACCAAAAGTTTTGAATTATCACCAAGCTTCCCATACAAATCATCTTGGGATTTTTGCAAGAAATGCAATTGCGACTCTATCCTATCACAATAGAGGATGTCCTTCCAAGTATCAGATCACAAAGGAAGAAGTTTCCTTAAACTCCTTGATAATGAATCAAATCCTTTCGAACCATCTGCTATCAAGAGCAGTTCTTGGCTTCAATACTTCAGTCACTCAAATTCATTATGTACTAGAGCTACTAAAGCTATCATCAATCATGCTCCTATTGGCAAATATTGACTTAGATTCTTTCCTAGGAAGGACTTTAGGTGTGCATGTGGTGTATATCCTATCAAGTCTAGGCGATACATCTTGTATGAGTGTAAAAGATTCAATAGCTCACTTCACCTTGTTCTTTGAATACAATAGCAATATCTTCTCCTTCAGTAAAGGATTTGCTGCATCAACTGGCATATAGCTTGCTAAATTTTTTGTTTTTATTCTTTTTCTTTCTTTTCTTTTCTTTTCTTTTCTTGTCTTTATTTTTCTTTCTTTTCTTTGTTTCTTTTCCTCTTGTAGTCTCAGTCTTCATGTACATAGTTACAAAGTAGCTACCACAGTCTGCCCTTATGCCCCATGTAATAAATCATTAATTTTTTTTTAAAAAAAAAAGTAGTACTAAGTCTAATAAGTTCAATAATTTTTGTTTTAATATTACTTATATTTTTGCATAAATCTCACACAGTTCAATATAAATATTACAAAAATTAATTTTTTAATAATATCTCTCTCTAGAATTGTCCAAGACTGGCTTTCTTATTATAACTGTTTTATTAATGAGATCCATTAGTATTTTGGCCTTTCAGATCCTGTAGATAAAGCCACTAACATGCTGGATAACTTCTATATAAAGCCTAGTAATAAGATATTTACTTTGTTAGAAACAGACCAGTGTCAAGATTGAAGAAGTTGGACTTGATTTATCTTATGTTTCTTTTTTACTTTTTATTTTCTTTCCGATTTATTTTTCCATTTTCTATTTTTAGAACAACTAGGGTTAGGGTTGATTGGTCATGCTGTCACATTAGTCACAATTTGATGGCATAGTCACAAGACTGATCACGAGACTTGAGAGAAGGAAGTAGAAGGATCTAGAACAAGTGACATCATACAACATGGACAACACATGTTGACCTCATGTTCTACACATGGTCATTTAGGGTAGGGTGCACAGTAGTGAGCACAGACCATTGGTAGTAGTATATAAGGTAGACTACTTTATAAAGGGATCTCTATCGAGTTCTCTTATGTTACTCAAATACAAGAGTTGTTCTATTATCCAACCCTAAGGATCTTAGTTCATAACAACCAGCTACTGAACTAGTTATACTAAAAGTGTATAATGTCAAGCTTAGCTTTGACATCTGGCTGGTGCTATATACATTTTATACTGTACTTCTAACACACTTACAATGTAAACTTCATACACTATGTTCTTCAACTAGGTTGGAGAAATAATATATTGTATTACTAGTACTATTAAGATTTGTGTAAGGAGACTAGCTCTTTTAAGACTTTTCTCTTCCATATTTTTTGGCTGATCTGTGTTTCATAATCTTTTCCCACATTTGTACTCATCCACTTATCCACTTTCTCATACTCTAGACCTCTTTAAGCTATATACCAATACTCCTAACTATCTAGATATATTATTTAATTCTCTTTTCCAGTACTCTCTTACTCTTCCACAATACTCTATAGTCTTCTGAAGTCTGCTAGTATCATCCACTTATCTGCTTTTTCATACTCTAGAAATACTTGCTAAGTACTTTGTTCTCTTTCAATTCAGTCTCTCTATTTTAAACTATTTCTAATTACTTAAGTATCATTATTCCTTGTATATGTAAATAGAATTCTTGTTATAATTGATATCTTATGTTTAACAGATGAGCAACTCATAGACAACATATGTTGGAGTTACTTTGCTATGACTCAATGATTGACTATGCCATATGTATTTCTTATTACAGAATTAGTCAATGTCTTATGTAGTAGTGGAGGTTGCCTTATGTTTTTCTCATTCTTTTCTTATGTCTAACATATGTATTACTTGTGGTTATAGGTATTTGTAGCTGTAGATACTATTCTGTATGTTTTACCAATCAACTTATTCCTTACTCTTACTCAAACCTTTGTCTAAGTTGCAACCTAAGCCAAGCTAAGGTCATAACAATTCTGAAATATTATAATAAATCTGTCATTATATAGAGTAGTCATTACCTTCAGAAGTTCTCATTCTATTCTCTTAGGATTTTCTAAAGGTGAGTGTATAGTTTAGTATTTCTTGAACAATAGACTTAGGATTTCCTAGAGATTTGAAGTGTTTTGCTCTTCTGTCCAGTTGTTCTAACAAGGTTCTTATAAACATAGTCTAGAATGGATAATAAGAGGCTCTTATAAGGTCTTCATCTTCTTTAGATATAGAACTGAGAATTTGTTTGATAATGGACTATGGTAGTTCTTGAATAGAGATGATATTATTGAATTTATTGTTCTCTAAAATTGAATCTATGAGTAATTTATTTTTTTGAAAAGATTTTTAGAAATTTTATAATTATTGTTTACCACTACCTATAACTGAGCAAATTAAGTTAGCCCTAATTTCTCAGAGCTCTAGCATTTTCCTAGTATACCATTCTCAATTAAACTTATATTTCTAGAATAGACAGTCATAACTATCAGCTTGATATTTACCTTTACAGTTGATATATTTGAACAAATGAGAATATAACTCTTCTTGCTTAGTTTTGAGTCTAGGAGGATTAGTTTTATGATTAACTTTACAATACTAAGTTATATTCCTGTAATGTTTGATTTTATAAGAGCTATTATACTTCTGACATTTAGCCTCATGTGTATAGCAGGTAAAGGTAGTATGTTTCCATTTTCAACAATTCTTATATTGAAAAACACCAGAATTTATATTGGTCCCTCAAATAGTAGTAATATATTATTCTATACTACAGTATCTGTTAATCAGACTCTTTGCTTTGGTATTATTTTGTGAGTTTCAAACATCAATCTAAATAACAGTTATGTTAGATTTAGAAGAGGCTTTGATTATGTAAGGCCTAGAAGCTAAAATCATATTATTGAATAAATTAGTTTCTTTGATTACATTTTCCACTTAATTAGGAGAGAACATGTTTTTCAAGTAATATGATACTCCTAAAATTTTAAACTTGGACTGGAGAAGATAAGGGCACATAACATTGTTTGAGTTGATGTTGTCTAACTTCTTGATACATTTCTTGATAATATTCATATTGGATATAATTGTTATGGCAACCACTTATCACAAAGACAAATGATCACACAAGCGGTAAATCTCTTAAATTAGATATCAAGTGGGAAGTTCACAAGAGAACTTGACAAGGAGTCTTTGCTAATTTAGAGTCCTATATATACAAAGTACACATGGTCCATGCTACTAATAATTACACCTGCCCTTATGTCCATGCTACAACCTCATGTCTGCTTCATTTCCTACTCAAGACTACCATGTTGTATATATGTGCCCTGACTGTCACAAACTTTATTCAGCTTGTATCTCCACAACCAGTAGACCGATTTTCACAAACTAAGTTGCTCTGGAAAGCCCCAAATGAGGGCTATCCGCACATATATGGGATGTACAAAAGTGACAACAAACGACTGAGATATCAGGACATTAGTAGCTGTAAAAGCTTCGTCTGCTAATATCTCATGAACGGCTGAACGGATTCGCACGATTGAACTTGTGTTAGAAAGTGCTCATTAAACTGCTTCTGATGATATATGATATATCTCATAGTAATAACTATTCATGGAGATACAAGCATATCAATGTAGTGACATAATTAGTTACCTTCTAAAATTAGCCTGACAGCTGCTATGACAGCTGACAGCTCCCATCAAGTACGAGTTTTGATCATGTGATGGCAACAGCTTGCGCACGGACCATCACT
>Ga0157363_1005145_pt1 | contig 12163 bp, 4 predicted proteins | sample AttsexASBM1_FD_111477 | JGI IMG/M metagenome (GOLD analysis project Ga0157363, IMG submission 111477) | Fungus gardens microbial communities from leaf cutter ant in Ribeirão Preto, State of São Paulo, Brazil - Atta sexdens ASBM1 | ecosystem: Host-associated > Fungi > Mycelium > Unclassified ...
ATATAAATCATTACTGTATAATAAAATTGTTCTCATTATTTCTTGCAGATATATAATTAAAGCTTAGAAATTATATGAAATTATATAAATAAAAATCGTTTGTAATTTGATTGCATTAATTAATGTTAATTAATTGAATTCGAAATTATTTAAGAGAATTCGAAACGTAGATCAAAACATTATTATTATTATTATTATTATTATTATTATCATAAACAAAATTATTATTATTATTATCGATAAATTACGATAAGATAAATTACGTATACAAAAACATCCAGTGTTGGTTCTGAATGACATTTATTAATCATTGATAAACAGGAATATTATAAAAAAATATATATTCAATAGAAAATTTATTTCCAGAGAAAATTTTTGAAAAATTTAATAAACACACGTTGATTTTCTTAATAAACATATTTAAGAATCTCAGCGTTGATTCAACCTGACGGATTCAAAGTTTTTTATTTATTTGCAAAAATTGCAAAGAAATAATTGGAAAGCGCGCGTGCGCGTTTATGCTTTGGTTACGGGGGTCCAATTGGCTGCAGTTTGATACAGGGGATGAGGAACGAGGAGAATAGAGTAGGAGGAAGAATGTGGAGGTATAATATGTGGGGCGGTCGATAGAATAGTGGCTATATGTGCCGTTGATACCAGAGAGTTTCCCGTGTGCTAACAGCACGCTAAAACATACACGCAACCGCGCGTATATGGAATATGTTAAAAGAAAAACTAACAAAAAAGAAAATGTGCAAGACGCGTCCACGTTAACGGCGCGGATAATGTACGAGTCGCGCGATCAAGGCGTTTGCAAAAACCCAAATCATGTAAATCCGGAAAAATGAGATTTTGCTGAGGTGATATCAAGCAGCAAACTTCACTTCACGCGATTTTTTTCTACAACGAGTCCGTCTCGGGAAGTTTTCGTGCACGAGAAAGATTGCACTTTAGAAAAAGTTAAGGTCTTGGAGGTTTAAGTCTTGCGGATGCAGGAGACTGACCTGCACGTTTCTCTTCGTCGATGCGAAAAACAAAGGTTTCAGATATGTCTACGAAAAGTTTTATACGAAAATCACTCTTTGTGAAAACGAAGAAATGTCAAGTACTTCATTTTTCCTGCTTTACTTTATTAGCTTATTCGTGTGAGAGAGAGAGAGAGAGAGAGAGAGAGAAGAGTAAAAAAAAATGGAAAAATTGATAAAATAAAATAAAATAAATTAATAAAAAAATTGAAAGAGAGAAAGACGTTTATAATAGAAAATATTTTATTTTAGAAATTGAAGTAATAAATTTTATTCAATTTGCAATAAATTAAATATTTTATTATAGCAACAGAGAACTTTCGTGCAAAAATATAAAATATAGGCCGGTTTTTTCGTAGTAGATTCTTATTTTAAAACTGTTTTAAATAATATCTTAAGATGCTGACACGGTTCTATAATTGATTTATGATATCTTAAAATTCTATTTAAATATAAGAATCACTTAATTAATACATCTATATTTTGATTTCCACATGATAATTGTTATAAACTTTTTAAATTGTTTCATTGTTGTATTGAGCTTTTTAATGATTCCAAATAATAACGGACTGGATAGAACAACAACAGAACTTACGAAATAATTATTAGATAATCAAAGGTTGCTCTTTGAAAATTGACATTCATGCGTGCACAGCAGGTATTCTTGATGTATATATCAATGTGCACAAGTATAAGTAAATATGTATATTCGTCGAAATCCGTATGCAAATATACACGAGCATAAACTCGAACAAGTGTACAAATAAACACGATGTGTGCAATAGTACAATATGTACGCGTTCACAGCTTTTCGACGATGAACGGTGTTATCAACGTTATTACTCAGGACTCCCCCGTCGCATCATTGTTATCAACGGTCAAATTCCATTAAGCCATCCACCCGTTCGTTCGATATCTGGCGTATACATCCAAGGAAATATATGTGTAACGGGGCCACAATGGAAAGTAATGTTGCTCGTATTTTCGCTTCATTTAATATGCGAGATTTATTGATGAGATGAATGACATTGTATTATCGATTTATAGTTTTAATGCTTAATTTATCAAAATCTTTCCCTTTTAAACATCCGTAATTATGTTATTCCATTAACTCGGAATTAGATAATTTTCAGGTGATGAAACTTCAGTTCCGATGTGTCAGGAGTTAATAGTCGAGCGGATGCGATGATCTTTCACACATCGCCGATAATCGTGCTTAATGAATATGTCTAAACGCTCTACTTGTATTCGTCCTTTCTTGAGACATAGGGGGTGTAACGGCTTCGTGGAATCAAAAGGTCAAGGTTTAATCGCATGAAGAAATTTCTCAAGAAGCTTTAGCTATTCGAAGATGATCCACATGACGACACAGAGTTTTTATTGTCAATAACGGTACATTTTTCATTATTTTCTGAAAGTTTTCAGTTGAGATTACTCGATTAACGAAGACAAATGATGCAACCGATTCGGGATAAACCATCTCAACGCTTTTCTTCCATTTCGTGTGCGCATCGTAAACCTTAATCTTGTGAGTGGTGATGCCAAAAATTTTTCTGTTACGCTTCTCTCCATTTTCGTTTCATTATTTGTTTGTACTACATATATACAAAAGATTTCCGAATTCTCGATATAAATATCGGAGGTAAATTCTTTGAACCAAATATGTTTCCTTAGAGACTAATTCAATCATTTTTTAAAATAATCATTTTTGATGCAGTTTCTCAGTATATTTTATCGTATTTCTACGATATGCATATAAAATATTTTATAATATAATAAATTAAATTATAACAAACAGCTTGATTAATATATTTATAAAATAATCAATATATAATCTAAATTGAAATGTTTCGAGATTATTGATCTTATATACTTTTTTATATACTTAACTAAATTATATTATTCTATTAATTAATTGTAGATTATAATGTATTAATTCGCAAATTAATTCAATTAAATTGAATTAATATAGTATTTCAATTCTTTGCTTTGATATCTTGATTTTGTTTCAAGTTTAAAATTTGATAATTAATTAAAGCAATTAAAAATTGCTTTAAAAGCCATATATAAAGTCGGTTCTTTTGTATGTGGCATAATGCACGTCATGTATCGTACAAAATTAATATCTGATCTATTGATTTGTACAATTAATCGAATTTGATTGATTTGTGCTCCTAAGGCACTTGCTGCGGATGCTCATTGAAATGCGTCTGATGTTACACGGCGCTTAGACACCTTAATTAAGCACGGATCGAGCTTTCCGCTTTGCTTCGACGATGCTGCGTGAAGATTAATTAAACGGTAGTGGACTGCTCCTTTAATACCATAATACGGGAGTTGTTTATTATTTATCCGTTTTTGTTTTGTTACGTGTGATCAGCTCATGAACTTTGCAACAAAAAATTAAGTTTAATATCTTAAAATATTAATGTCGTTATTTAAGTTTAAGAGTTCACATTCTTATAAAATTAAAGTAATTTATCTTGTATAAGATATAAAGTAATTTAGTTTTATAAAATTTAATTTTATATAATTTAGAATGTCCGTTTATCACAATTATTGCATATATAATTAGATTTTGTGTTATTCATAGCTCACATTTCTTTTTTTCATGAAAGAATTGGTTGTAATAAACTGAGGTATTTCTTAAAGAATCTTTCTAAAGAAGGTTATATTTTATCGTAAAATCGCTCCCGCCCACATTGACTATCTAAACAAATTGCATGCAAAAGACTTGCTTAGCGTATATAAGCGACTATTAACAGAGCTCATTTTTCTTCAACGCATTCTTGGCAAAGATTGGAACGTCGTTTGTGGAAACACACAACTTTACAAGCTAAGTGCCTAGAGGCAAATTCTGTTATAGTTAGCACATACTTGATGCAACAGAGTCTATTATAGTTGACGCATTATAATTGCCAATAATGCATTATTTCACAAGGATCGGTCATCCGTTAGAAGGCAATGAAATGACGGTCCTTCTTGGTGGAACTAATTCTCAACTGTTGTCTGAATCCTAAACAGGAACATCGTAAATTGTTAACTTAATTTTGTGCTTGTTACGTGCCAACTTACGCATGTAGCCAAACAAATTTGCTCTTTCTCTACGGTACCGCAGCAGCGGCGGTAAATACGTTGGTAATAGGTGATATTTTGTTGTAATTATAACTCCGCACGCGCCGTAAAATACGCGGCGAACTTTCGCGGGGGTCCAACAAGCATTATGCTGCATAATTAACGTATCGGTACAGTGAGAAGTGCGAGGATGCAAGGGAGGGGGAGAGAGAAAAAGAGAGCAAACTAATATTCCCGACCATAATCTGGCGTCGAAAATATTTCGTGGCGCAAACCTGGTGGAAAATTAGTTATGGAAGGAAAAGTTTAATTTCCTGCATGGCGTGAACTGTTTGTCGGAAAAATAAGTGAATAACTCCTGGCCGCGCATTAAAACATGCGGTAAATATAGTGAACTTCCATTTCTTGTGGAAATTATATTCCGGATATTCTCCGTTGAAAAATACAAAAATTGAGATTTTTCCACGAATTTTTCGCGTTCACGTCAAACAAATTTGTCAGATTGTTCGTGCAAATGTATCCACACGCATCGATATACACAGAAAATGCACGCAGTTTGTATGTTCGGAAATTGAGAATTTTCCACAGAGATTTCCTGATGACGATCCTGATGAAAAGTATGATTTTTAATTGCAGCTATCTGTCACAGCGCTCATTGCGTGTCATATTCCCATTTTACAAACAAACAGACAGTGATTAAAAAAAGCTATTATTTTTATAAACTAATTTATGAATTTGGTTATTGAATTAATTTGCACTATATTGCCATCAATTTTTAAGCGTACAAGCTTCATCTGCATACCATGATCATCTACATTTTCAATTTAAAAAATCTTGAAATAAGTATATTATAAATGTATATCCATGGTACACGAAGATACATATAATTTAATATAACATAATTATTGTAATAGTTAATAGTTTATTGTATTAATAGTTTAAAGAAGCTATTTAACATGCATCCTTTTACATTCTGATGCTTCTACATTGAGAGAAATGATTTTGTTATAGGAACAAATCAAGGAAAAGCAAATGTGATATTTGTTTAAAAAATGATCGATTTGTTACGATTGCAAATTAATTCGTTAATATAACAAATAATCAATAGTATCACTAGCAAATAAGAGGCTTTTATATATATATAAAAATCGCAGACGATTTCTAGTCAAATATTCTCCTTATATTAGATTGTGCTTGGTCGATTTCCTATGATTTAAGACTCCACGATCATCTACGAATTCTATGTAAACAAGTCTAAAATTTCATTAAAAGTCCAAAAGATCAGATTCTATATAGTTTGCTTCTGTTAATAATTGGTTGATATAACAGACTAGCGGCAATCACAACAACAAAATTTGTTGTCACGTATTTACCGATCACCGGTTAAAGGTACTGGCTTGTTAAATTAACAAAATCCTTTCCCTCAGTGTAAATATATGGTAAAAGATTTTTAATATTATCTATTTATATCTTTTTAACATTTTTACACTACATTCGTAATAAGTACTAATTATAAATGATTTTTAGATGGTCATAAATTTAAATGATTTGTGGAGTAATCCTTAAGATACTAGACGTCAGAATAAAATACTAATCAGTATGTAACACTGTACTTGCGTACTTGCACTGGACTAGATTATAAAGTTTACTCGCAAAGAAAGAATGATTTACTATAGCGCTTAAAAAATGATGGCTCCCTTTCTGTGACGTCCGCGTTAAATGCTGGTAGATAAACGATCGCGGTCCTTTATTCCCGTTTTGCGAGACCACGCCCAGGTCGGGAAGTCCTCAGATCGATGTCACGTGTGTACAACCCACGCGAGCGTTAGCCAAGCGTGTCCGACTCTTGCTATTCAGCCGAATTGCAGCGAAACTGCAAAGTCGCATAGGCATCTATCGCGAGAATGTCGACAGGAACATAGTCGGAATTTTCGAGATCCTTCAAAGGACATGATTTGTCTTTCATCTTCGAACCTTGTCTACAATATTACAATATCATATAAAAACATTAAGATGTTGCGACGCAATGTATTTCCATATTTTTTTTTAATCCGGACTCGAACGCTCAATCCGCAATGAGTTATACTGGCTTCGACGCGTTCATAAAGGAAAGGATAAAAGACCCAATTACTGACAGTGTCCCAAATTCTGATTTTAAATGCTTTTTTGAATATGTAAATTATATTATAAGTAAAATTGTATTTAATGTTACTATAAGTAGACATTTTTTAAATTTAAATAAAATTAAATGCAATTATAATATAATTTATATATTTAAAAAAGCATTTAAAATCAGATTGTTAATATTTGGGACACCGTCAGTAATTAGGTCCTATAGATTGTGCATTTCCTGATTTTAGTTTCAGGGGATCGATTTGTGTATTTCAAAATGAGGTAAAAATGACAAAAGTAAATTAATTTATTAGATATTGATCAATGAAATTATAAATATTCTAAATTCATTTTTTCACCTTTGTAACTTTTTATTCGTTTCAAGATACACAATCTCCTTTTATTAGAAAGAATTGAGTATATCTCTCTTTAACCCTCAGTACCTCTTTTCAAATTCTCTAGAAAAAAAAAGGAGTAATATGATTGAAACTACATTACTCTTTCTAAACCGATAGTAACAATGTCGTCATAAAAACGTGCAATCTATTCTTATTACATCTATGACGCGCCATAAACGACAATTGCAAAAAAAGCTTTGTCTGACATGTTATACAACAGATCTCAAATCTTACCGAAGAGATTCACGTCTTCTTAATAATCACCTTGAGCGAGAACTGATAATCTGATTATTTGATTAGGATAATGTACAGAGATGTTCAGTTTAATTCCCCAGCGAGGCAACCGTGTGTATACGTCACGTGTTACTAATCCCGACGTAGTGACGTTTCCACCATCTATTAAATGGGTTTTGTGCGTGTCAATTGGACCGCAGCACGGCTATTCGCGTGTTCGCGTTTAGGAAGCTCGATGCACGAGCCCTATTGTATGCCATTTTCCCTGTTGCCTTTGCAGCAACCTCAGGCAAGTCTCACGATAGAACAACATGCTGCATCGTGCGTAAAAACGTGAAAGCAAGAATGACTAGCACTCTAAATCTAACTCTGCTTGGCGCCCGTCTGCCTCGGCACATTTTTTTTTCCATCTCCCTCAACACACCGAGATCTACACTGGGAATAAATATTGCCCGACCGTTAGTATTAATCACGATTGATTAATCGACGAGTAATCTCCGAGAGTTATCTCGACAAATTACATCTGCTGCTGATTCTTGCCATGAGAAAAAATGAAAGTCATTATTACGCGTGTGTTACGGACAGCGGAGAATTGAAGATGCAGAATCATGGAGCTTTTATTAATAAAGGTAATTTGAATCATCAGCCCTATACACGCGAGCATTTAATGTCGCTCCAATTAAGATTGCCTTTGCTAGATTTAACAACGTTTAAAGAGCTGGGAACTGCAAAGCCGTGAGTGCATTTCCTACACGTTCCAGTGGCACATATGGAGTGACCCAGATTTACCGTGTGTTCCTTCGATCATAAATTTTTTGATGAATTTGAAATCGATTTCTCGTCGAGCAAAGATTTAATAGGCGATTATGATCTGTACAATCTTGACAATTAAACTTGAAATTAGATATCCGCTGATGTATAGCTCATTTAAAAAATCGTACAATCTGATGATCTTCCGTCGCAAATATTATTTAACCGTTGCGCTGTGATTAATTCTATAACAAATAGTTTCGCAAAATTTTTACAAAATTCTTGCCAAAAGAAAATTTATACATAAAAGTATTTGTTGTATTTTGTACGTTTTGTTGCATTTTGTATGTTTTGAACTCTATAAAAATAAATAAATATATTTATATTTTCATACATAGGCGAGCATTTCATTCCACGTCGTTGGAAAAATAATCAAAATTGATGGCGAACATATCACATGCTCGAAGCGTCGGCCATGTGGGTCGCGTAATAAATTCTGTCGTACGCTTTCATTTTGGTAACTGAGTGATTTTACACGATGCAATTTCGTTTTCGATTGAGAAATGTGCGATATTAGTCTAGCCGAAATATATTTGGCATTTCCTTTCCCGCTGATTTACGAATCGATTGATAACACGCACGAACTGCAATCATTGAATAAAAGTAAACGTACATCCATATACTTAATTTATGTATGCGATAAAGCCAAACGAATGATTAATGCCTCGGTTATTTCTTAAATGAAATTATTTACGATAAAAATTCATCTTATTCAAAACAATCGGTTTGAAATTAATAGTAATTCCTGTTTCAAGCGAAACTAACGCAGAGAGCGTGTAGTAATAAATGTTGTAAGCATACTACATACTAACAACGTAACGCAGTGTGTAACAATGATCGACGTCTTCTTGTCTTTACGTAAACAACCTATTTTCTACTGTGACAAATGTAATTAAACTTTTCAGCCATCTTAGTGTGTACGTTCCTACTTCGAATTAGTGCTCGTAGTCATTTAGGGTAATTCGAATTTGTTTGCTGCGCAATAATTAGAGGAGAAGCTAGAACTGAGAAAGATGGAAGGTAGCGAATTAACTTTCCGTAAGTTAGCAAATCACGAGATAGCAAAGAGAAACATCTTTGTTTCATATTCCGCTATCATTAATGTCACACATTCAATATAAAAGAGATATTTGAAAAATGAAAAATATATCATGATTCATTAAATATCGAATAATTTAATTTATAGAATTTTCTTTATACTGTAAATTATTTAAGAATTAAAATAGATGTGCAATAAAGTAATAATTATATTCTTAAAAATAAAAAGGATTAATTATTTCTCTCTTTATCTTTGAAGTTTCTCCTTTTCACTAAATGAAGATTGAGGAAAAATTTTACGTTAGCTTACATCGATATGTGCGCTGCTTTCTTTCTAACTTAGGTTTTAAAGGATTTACTGTATCTTTATTTATCCAATTTCAATTGTATCAAATAGCAACCTTCCGACAAAATAACAATAAATACTTCCGAGTTACTGCGCATCCGAGAATTGTAATTTAAATGTGGCATACCTTTAGGTTGAGTTACACTAATGTCTGTTGGATTATTCTAATGGATTATGTAACTTGAGTAAAGTTTTTAACTTTAATGTTCTTTCTGAGCAATTAAATTACCTTTATGGACATTTGTATTCTTTGTTTTCTTAGATACACTTTGTATTCAAGCTTTTTACTTAATAATTTTTACTTTTGTTTTTACCTCAAAATATTATTGTTCTTTATAAAATGATTCGGAATAGAATTCTGTTTATAATTTTGCGTGTCGTGTACATAAAAAATATTGAAATAAATAAAATACATACATATATATCACTAAAATATATATCACTAATATATGTTTTCTATAGAAATCATATAAATTGTGTAAAATGGACTTTAGACAAAAAAGATAAGAAAAGTATTTTATAAAGAATAATATTTTAAAATAGATCAAAAATAAAAGTTATTAAGCAAAATTGTAAATAGAATTCGATTCTAAATTTGATCGCGAATTATAGATTGTCTATAGTAGGCTTTAGAATGAAAATCTTTTTCCGTTTAATAGATATTTGTTCAATATATTTGCATGTTCAATGTGTAACTCTTTTTTCCTCACCACTAGATTAGAAGCGAGCAGGAGCGAGATCAGCATGTGGTTTACATCCCGCATTGCTGTTCGTGTCGCAATATAAATTTTACCTTGTACCTCCCACGTACTCTACCGTATCATTTAAAGAATTCATAGGAGGACAAAAAGTTGTCCTCGTTGCTCGCGGCGGAAAAGAGAGTAACAGTAATTGAATTTAGTCCTGAGGTATTAAGCTTGTATTTCGCATTTATTTTTCAAAAGATTCGTTGTAGTTCTATCAGCTTATCCTGTTGCGACATTATGCAAACGGTGAATTAACGTCGTTGAATTTCGTTTCTTTGCCGGTGAGAGTTATAAAAATTAATGACCGCAGCATGTCGGGTATGAGGACAGTGAAAGCACAGCTTAAAACTTCTCTTCAGGTTTTTAGAGATTGCTATGCGATGCGACCGACGCGCGTCGCGTTGCGCGTCGCAGTCGTAGAAATGTGAAAGAATAAAAAGTTCCATGTCGGGAGGAATGACGTTTCGCCATTCTTTCGATAAAGCTGCAAAAACTTCTTCTTATAAGTTCCAGAGAGAAAATGCGAAAACATAAGAAATATAGAGCAGTGGGTTTGCGACGGCAAACTTAGATGCGGATGAAAGATATTATCACCTTTGAAAATCGTCGCCGTAGTTTTGTGGTGGCGGAAAAATCACGTGAAATAATGATGAAAATGTGACGAGAGGATACGCGTGCGTGAGAATATTGAGCAAACATGTAGATTAGATTAGGCAAAAGCGGAGGAAGCACATCGACAACCACGATACGTGATTTACTACCCGTAGCCGGTGGAGTACCAAAATCACATTTTCGTTTGCTTTACCAAGCGAGTTGATAGCGTACGCTGTCTGATATCGTTGTGAAAAGACGACAGCTAAATTCAACAAGATAAGGCTGCGTTTTAAAATATTGTACTTGCCACTGCAGCATATCGAAAAATGACAATTATAGCATTATACAAATAGCCGTATTATTTGCCTTTTAATTCATTATATGAATTAAAAGCCAAAATGAGTAATTATATAAAATAAAAAGAAGAGGAACTTCATGAAACTGCATATTAATTATATGTTATTATATTAAAATTAAATAAGAAATTTATCAAAAGTTGAAGTTGATAATTTTAGCTTCTGAGAGTGTAAATTTGAAAGAGAAAGTCATACGTTAATCTGTACAGATTTTCTTAGTATCTATATGTAGCTTTGTGAATGAACATTCTTTTTTATATTTATTTAATAATCTTATTATTACTTGTAATATATTTTTTTAATGTCACATATTAAATGTGACATTCTAAAAAACTCGAAATCAATTTTCATTCCAATTTACAATAAAATCTTATTTTATTGTATTTTGGAAACTTAATTCATGCGAATTACTTCATTTTCCTCGTATTTAATTTAGAAATGACTGTTGTCTCAATAGAAAAATTCAAACAAGGTCAATTCGCTCCAATGAACTGAAAATTTATCTATCGATTACAATAATTGTAGAAATACAAAATTTATTTTTACTCATAGCAGAGAAACATATACGCTTATATTATAATACAAACATGCTTATATTTATAATATAATACATATACGCTATATTTATAATATAAACATATACGCTTGTATTTATAATATAAGCGTATATAAAGTATATATTCGTAATAAGATTCTGCTGTCGTCTCAAAATTTTCGGAAGTGTTTTTTTGAGATAGTTCATAACTCCATTGACAGAATTGATTCTACTATTAACTTACGCAACTCCCGGAAAATTAAAAAAGGAAACTGCTTATAAAGCATTACTTACGTTCTAAAGTTTATATCTAAATCCATCGAAGATGATCATGTTGTTCAATATTGATAAACTTCATCCAGACAGACATCATGCTACAAACAGATAAAAGACAAAATTGATCAATTTTTTAATTAATGATAATTTAGCTTAATTAGTGATAAAATAAAATATGCTGGATGAATAATAAATTCTTGGAAGAACAGCTTTAATTATTGAGCTATTCAGATATTCGTGTTTAATCGACATTATGCTATAATAATATCTTCTCTCTTCCCCTCCGCTCAAATTTGCTGGAAAAACAAAACCGCAGTGCGTAAGGGACAATATATCTAACAGAATGAAAAATAAGCAGTATTCTATCCTCTTCAGGAGGATCTCGACAGGTTCGGGTCTCAATCGGCGTATTTTACAAGCCTCAACGACTCGACATTCTTATCGGGTGACAGTTTCTTTTTTCTTTTTTTTTTTTCTTCGCTGTGTATAAGACCGCTGGAAGGCGCGAATGCAAAGAGATACGGATAGTAAATGCAACGAAAGCGATTTGCATTCAGGTGCCTGTCGCAGGACGTGAAAAATGACGGCGTGCCATTCGACAATTCGACAAGGAACATG